>Ga0209578_10000527_pt1 | contig 46281 bp, 42 predicted proteins | sample tdAd472_FD_187127 | JGI IMG/M metagenome (GOLD analysis project Ga0209578, IMG submission 187127) | Marine sediment microbial communities from the Atlantic coast under amendment with organic carbon and nitrate - tdAd47.2 (SPAdes)... | ecosystem: Environmental > Aquatic > Marine > Coastal >...
TTTACCTTTGATGAAATGCGACATTAGAGGTTCACGATAGGAATTGGGAAGACGTAATTATACCAGTCGGTGAGTTTTTACACAGTCTGGGCCAATAGCTGACGTCTGTTACTCTACAAAGTGCTCAGATGATCTGAGATTTGTTGCATTAGCTTATCACCTTCCGCAAGGATACCTTCGCCTGCATCTGGTGATACACCACCCAATCTTGACCTTATCTCTAGCGCATCAAATACTCCGTGGTTTGCTGTGATAAGGCGATTCAAATAGCTATTGAAACGAGGGTCTCTTGGGATGGCATCGAGCGGCGGAATGAGTCTGGACATTATTCGTCCCTCCCCCGTAGATTCATTAATGTGCATAGGAAACTCAATATCTAGATACACTACTTCCAAATAGGCTTGACGATATTCATTCAGTATATCGGTACGATCTACGAGATAAGCTAGGAGTATCTCATGATACAAATAGAGCTGTTGACGTAGTGCAGTATCGGAAATCAAGCCCGGCTGATTAGAATTTGCCCAGCCGAAATAACTTGGCGAACTTTTGTTCCAATTGAAAAATTGCCGTGCGCCGGTTATCAGGGGCCGTAGGGTTGATTCATCGCGAGGGGAGGCTGCCTCCAGATACTCTCGCAATTCAATGCCTGCAGTACGCGCGGAATGCGCTGCATCACGGTACTCGAGCAGAAGAGGCTTTTCATTGCGTAGATCGGCGAGAATGTTTTCCAGTACAGCCCGCTCTTGCTGACGATCGCTTAGATTGGTGCGCCATTCTTCTACTTGAAAGGCAATAAGGATGCCTAGGACGACGACCAAGAGTTCAGCAAATAGCCAACTGAAAGATTTATTAGAAGTATTAAAGATTGGCATGGCTAATCATTCTCAATCTTATTCTTTAACGTTTCTTAACGGTGACTTTCGGCCAAAAAAAGACATTAGTTTTCTTCGAGCAAGCGAGCTATGTATGTAAAGATTGGATCGTCTGATCTAGAAGGATAGTCTCCCATAAAATCTCGCCAAAGTGGGCGCATAGCTGGATAAGTCTCAATCAAAAACCTCATGTCATCAAAGGCCGCATCATAGCTAATTTGATCTAGCAGCCCTCGCTCGTATGATGTAATTACAGGTCTCCATGAATTAAGAGCCCTAGCGATATAGTTTTCAATGATTACTCGATCTCGGCCTTCTATAACGAAACTAGGATCTTCAGATTTGTAAATCAGCTCTGCTAGATAAGTATCAAGCATTATGGCCTCATTGAAGGTCGCGTAGTTGTTTCTAACTTCGTTCTCGTTAGCTGCTATTGCAATATCATTGGATTGTCGTATTTGATACGCGACAAATAGCAAAGATAGAACAACCACTATCACACTGATTACTTCAACCACTTGTCTCATCGATAGTCCCAAAAGTGGCATCCTCTTGGTTGGCGTTAGAATTTAGCTACTTCTTAGTAGAAAAGGCCCTTCCTACACTTCAGAATTCGGCCAGGGGCAGACCAAAACTCACTCCTCGCCTGCTTTTCGACAATTCTAATAGCTTAAACCATACCCAAACGGATAGAGCGTGAATTGATCAGGGTAGCCCGGCGCATCCGGAGCCTGTTCAAGTATCCCTTCTATGCTATTAGCAAGGGCGAAAGGCAATCTTCCCTGAGGCTGGGCCACACCTGTTAGTACGTCCATGATCGCATCATCCGCAACACCAAATGTCGCGATGATAGCGCCAGCGTTCTTTAACTTGCTTTCTTCATCCAATACAAATGGCTGTCTAAAATATATCGAAAGAATCGTTCGAGATTCTCCGATTTTTTGCATTACTGATTGAATGACATCAAGCGAGGGGGAAATAGTCCAAGACTCAGCTTCAGACATGCCGGAGAAATCTAGAACACTTAACTCACTGGGTATAGCTCCACCAAATCGCAGCTCTTCCCCTGTACCTTCATTAGTAATGCGCACCCTGATGATTGCATAGTCGACGTCATCAGAGACATTCACAATTTCATTAACTGAGGGCTGGACATGATTCATTGTCTGAAATCCCCACCGCTCTTCTAACGAGAACGAAGGATCCATACCAAAAAGCGCAATTTTCAATGGTTGTGAAGCGGAAGCATTTGCCAAGGGTAAAATACTATTCTCATTCTTTAGTAATACTATTGACTTGCGTTGGGCGGCCTCAGCGCGAGACTGGTGCACATCGTTCCCAACAACTTGAATGGCAAGCTCTGGATCGACATAAGGATCTTCAAACAGTCCCAGATTAAACTGCTCCACCAGAAGTCGGCGAACTGATACGTCAATTCGCTCTTTGCTCAGTATACCGTTCTCCACCAGATCGAGAATTTGCTGCTTACTTGAGAACCCAGAAAGCACGTCAGTGCCGGCCTCCATGGCAATCCCGATCTGCTCGGATATTGTTTTATCCTCTAGCCCCCACGCTCTTTGGCCTATGATTCCCGTGTCGGAATTCACATAGCCCCTAAACCCAAGCTCATCACGAAGCAGATCAGTGACTATTCCTTTTGAGAAGGCCATCCCAACATTATTTGGTTGATAAGCCTGCCCAACAGGGATGCCGTAATAGGGCATTATTGAGGAAACACCCGCATCGATCGCCACCTTGAAGGGCATCAAGTGGTATTCAAAATTCCCTGCAGGATAGGCTTGATTCTTCCCAAAAGAATAGTGCGGGTCACCGCCGCCTTCCTGAGGTCCACCTCCCGGGAAATGCTTGATAGTTAAAGCCACGCTCTCTGAGCTAAGGGAAGGCCCCTGGAGGTTGATTATCAGGGATCTCATAATGTCAGATAGTAATTCTGCATCCTCAGTGAACGTTTCATGGACACGATACCATCGAGGCTCTGTTGCCAGATCCATCATGTACCCGTACATGGAACGGATACCCACTGATGTCCATTCGCTCCTCATCGTCTCAGCAAACTCGCCAACTAGGTCCATGTCTCTGGTCGCGGCTAGACCAGCCTCTTTTGGCCATGCTGAGAAAGCACCTGCGGAGACATTGATTCCGGCTCGAGCATTCGGATCAATATGGTTCCGGGCATTGGATTTGAAGACAACGGGTATACCTAACCGCGATTCCTCGGCCATCTGCTGAATAGCGTTTGTGAAACTGGCTGCTTCGTATGGTGTAATTTCAGCACCAAAGCGTTGGTTAACAACCTCAGGATTCGGTGTATCTACAATTGGATTCCGGAATATGAATCGCGTCATGTTTTCCTGTTGAATAAAACGTGCTGCCCTTTCCGATACAGCTCCGCCCTGATCGGCGTTTAGCGTATCTATCAACAACATCCCGGCTTTTTCAGCAACCGTCATTCGAGACAAAAGGTCTTCAACACGATCGATAGTAGACAATCTCCAATCCTCATAGGGATTTAGTCGCTGATCAGAATTGAGATCACGAAATTCAAAACCATCAATGAGTAAGAGCTGCTTTGAGCGAGCTTCCACATCAGGAGGCTGGTCAGATTCTTCGGCTGCGAAGCAAGCGAAGCTGCCCAACAATAGGAAAGTAGTTGTAAACCGGAGACTACCCATTGGCACACCTTCTCGCGGGTCGGGTACTGCTCCCGCGGGCTTGTTGTTTTGTCTAAGACCTTACCATATCGGAATGGGAATTGAAGGGATTTCGTGGGATTTTGAGTCCTCTGAGCGAAAATCTCTAAGGTCTGCTTGGGGTCGACAGCCGTCTATTCACCAGTTTGACGCCTATGGTCCGCTATCTCTAAAACCAGACATCGTCGCATCCACAAATAGGAGCACCTAACTCAGATTAGCAGCTATTGCTTGATCGATGCTAATTCTAGCTCTGTTCCAGCAGCTCCACCCAGTTGCCGTCCGGATCTTCCACCATGGCAATGGTAACGCCCTCACGGATCACCTTGGGGCCAAGTAGAATCTTATGGCCGGCATCTCCGATCTTCTCTAATGCTTCAACAAGGTTGGTCACATGGATAGTCCAATAACGGTAACCGGTAGCTGCACGAATCCCACCCGGTACTGCGTCGGCTGGTGGCTCCGGGTCTGTATCGATAATCTTGACTATGCTTTCCCCAACCTTCAGCCGCCGCATAGTGCCCCCGCCTGGCATAGGAATGGTTGCTTCCAGTGGCAGGCCAAGCAGCTCATGGTAAAAAGCCATCATCTGTTCCGGCTGCTTGGTAATTATGCCGATATCGATTGCGGGCTTGCTAATTGTTAATGCCATCGCTTTGAATCCTGTTATGCGGCATCGAAGCCCATGATGGCTTTAGTCTCAAGAAATTCTTCAAAACCTTCGATTCCCCACTCGCGCCCGTTCCCGGACTTCTTATAGCCACCAAATGGTGCGTTAAAGTCCGGCCCGGCACCGTTGATGTGAACGTTGCCGGTGCGCAGGCGTCTGGCGATTGCTCTGGCGTGTTCCGGTTCGCCGGATACATAACCGGACAGTCCATAATCAGTATCATTGGCAATGCTGACGGCGTCGTCATCGCTGTCATAAGGAATGATGCAAAGCACCGGGCCAAAAACTTCTTCCCTGGCAATGGTCATATCGTTGCTGACGTTAGCGAACACGGTAGGCTGTACGTAGAAACCGCTATCAAGCCCCTCAGGCCGCCCTGGTCCGCCGGCAATCAGTTCGGCGCCCTCATCGATACCCTTTTGAATGAGTCCTTGAATCTTGTTGAACTGGGATTCGTTGACGACCGGGCCAATGCGAGTTGTTTCGGCAGTCGGATCACCTACGGTTGTCTTGGCGGCTGCTGCCTTCGCTACTTCGATAGCTTCTGCCATGCGCGCCCTGGGCACCAGCATGCGGGTGGGGGCATTGCAGGATTGTCCACTGTTATTGAAACAACTCATACACCCGCCGCTTACTGCCCGGGCAAAATCGGCTGCATCATCGAGAATAATATTGGCGGATTTGCCTCCCAGTTCCTGAGTAACCCGCTTGATGGTATCGGCAGCAGCTTTCGCGACTTCGCGTCCGGCCCGGGTCGAACCGGTGAACGACACCACATCAAATTCAGGATGTGCCGAAATGGCAGCTCCGACACCAGGTCCGTCACCATTGACCATATTGAACACACCGGCAGGTAGCCCTGACTCAGCGATAATCTCGGTCAGAATATAGGCACTGACCGGTGCCACTTCGCTAGGCTTGAGCACCATGGTGCAACCCGCGGCGATCGCTGGAGCAACCTTACAGGCAATCTGATTCAGGGGCCAGTTCCACGGGGTAATAAAACCGCAGACACCCGCCGGTTCTTTTACTACGTGTGTGGTGCCGCGGGCTTCTTCGAACTGGTAGTCCTTCAGTATGCCCATTATGTTAGCGAAGTGACCGATGCCGGCGCCTACCTGGGCGGTGCTGGCCAACGACAATGGCGCCCCCATTTCATTGGAAATGGCGGTGGCCAGTTCCGCGCCCCGTGCTTTCATACCGCCGACAATTTTTTCGATCACTGCCAGTCTTTCTTCTACACTGGATTGAGCCCATTCCGTGAAGGCCGCTCTGGCAGCCTTGGCAGCTCCGTCTACATCCTCAGCAGTGCCCAGAGAAATGGTGGCAAATGCCTGTTCGGTGGCCGGATTGATGACCTCCAGGGTTTCCCTTCCTTCGGGGGTGACCCATTCACCATTGATGTAAAATCTGTTGTAAGCCTGCATGAAATACTCCTCTTATAACCTCAATTCAACAGCGCCAGCCTACGTGCTGGTAAATTCATTGCGGTGACTGAAAAAAGGACGCTAGTATAACAAGTAACTTCCTAATCACTAATTTCTAATAACCAATTGATTGTCCCGGCATCGGGCTGAGCCTAAAACTGAATTTATATGATCAACCGGATTCGCGCAGCAATCGGCAGGCGTCTGGCCGCCTTTCTTAGTAAATCTCTGCCAGGCTACCGACGCTTCGACACTGTTTCTGTGGAAGGAGTGGCATCGGCGCTTCAGCCTGGTGATATTCTGCTGGTGGAAGGTGACAGCCGGATCAGTGTGGCCATCAAATATCTTACCCAGTCTTCATGGTCACACGCCTGTTTGTATGTAGGCACTGGTGGGGAGACACCCGACGAAAAGGTATTGCTTGAAGCGGATCTGCAGAATGGTGTACATCTGGTGCCGTTGACCAAGTATGCACAGTTCAATCTCCGCATCTGTCGGCCAGTGGGCCTGACTACGGAAGAGATCAGCAACCTGATAACTTTCGCCCGCAGTAAGCTGGGCGATCAATACGATCTGAAGAATATTTTCGATCTGATACGTTTTTTGATCCAAAGGCCGGCGGTCCCTAATCGGTATCGGCGTTCGATGCTTGCCCTGGGAAGTGGCGACCCTACCAGGGCAATCTGTTCCACCCTGATAGCGCAGTCTTTTCAGTTTATTGATTACCCCATTCTGCCGCGTCTTGGCTATGAAGGTGACGACGGCGAAGTGCCAACCTTTTATAAGCCACATTTCACCCATTACACGCCTCGGGATTTTGATGTATCTCCCTACTTCTGCATTGTTAAACCTACTATTGAGCAAGGATTTGACTACCGTACACTTCAGTGGACGGTTTCGGAACAAAGTTCTGCAGGAGCCTGAAGGAATTCTTCTGGGTTACGGGAATACTACTTTCTAAATAGCGGTTGCTGCGCAGAGTGTTTCCACACTTAGTCAGAGCTTCCTTGGCGGGTGGTTACCCAGCCCAGCTGCAATAAGGCATAGTTGCAAGATTGTAATTGCTGTAGCGCGGATCACCAGAGACTTCTTCGTCCACCCAGTGGGGCAGGTCGATCTGCTGATCTTCACTGTCAAGTTCGACCTCGGCAACGATCAGGCCGTCGTTGTTGCCTTGAAAAACGTCGATTTCCCAGGTCAGTCCTGCATGCTGCACCAGGTAACGTTGTTTCTCAACAAGATTGGCGCTACAGACTTCCTTAAGCATTTCCTTGGCATCGGCAACGGGTATTAAGAACTCGTATTCCCGGCGGGTCAGATTGACAGCCTGAGACTTTATGCCCAGCAGGGCTTTATCGCCCGCCAGGCGTACTCTTACCGTCGTGCCGTTGGCTGTCGGAATGTAAGCCTGTTGAATCAATATTGCATTGTGCAACGCCGGGAGCTTGCCGCTTTTTACCAGAAATTTCCGCTCTATTTCTATAGCCACAGCTTTCAGCTTACCTAGATGATTTCCATGAGAGCTAAAACCGCAGCATCGAGCTGCGGATCGACAGCAAGAGACTGGTCCAGTGGATAGGGTACCTCAACTTCGGAATCAATACCGTTTGCTTCCAGCTGGAGACCATCAACCCGGACTTCAGGTTGTGGAAGGTAAGTTATCGATCCGGTTTCCGTATTGTAGGAGACCTGGCCCGCTTTTCCGCTGGTTGTCTCGCCGACACTGACAACCCGTTGCAGTTTGGCCAACTGGTAACTGAATAATTCCAGCCCGCCCCGGGTGCCGCCATTCTGTAAAACTACCAGGGCTCTTCCGTTGGTTGAGGTGGAGGTTCGTTCTGGCTGTCGTTGTTGCCAGAGGTCGGGATTCTCGCCAGCCAGCTCGAACAGGCTGTTGCGGCTGGAAAAAAACCGATCGATATGATTCGCATCGATAAATCCGTAGCTGTCTCGAAGGTCGAGGATTAGTCCATCACAATGGGCCAGTGAGTCGAGCAGCTGATGAAACCACCGAATCCCATCCGTTGATCTGTCCAAGCTCCAGAGCTTTACATAGCCGATCAGTTTATTGCCGTTGCTGAATTGCTGCGCGCTGTTCAGGGTGGCTGTTCGATAGGCGTCAAACAGGTTGCCGTGGACTGGCTGCATGCTAACGGTCACGCTGGATCCGTTGCGGCTATACTCCAGCACAATCTCACCTGTGGTTCTGGTTGCCGGATTCCCGTCCCCAAACTGGGGATTGAGGCTGAGCACCGGGTGATAGCTGAAACCGTCAATGCTGACCAGCAGGTCGCCACGTCGCAGGCCCGCCTGTTGAGCTGGAAAGCCATCCAGAACCGCGCTCACGCTATATCCTAGCTCACTGCGTTGCGCAAGCAGACCCAGGTGATTTAGCGGCTTGCGATTGCCGGAATGAAAAGACTGAAGCAGGAAATACTCCTGGCTGCTGGCGGCAATCTCCTCCTCGCCGCTGTCCGATTGGTCTGCTGCCTGCAAAGAGTGCATTGGCACGAACAGCAAGAGCAGTGTAGAAAGCAGTGTATAAAGCAATGTGGGAAAAAATGTACGGTAACAGGCCATGGCGCAGTAAGACCAGTGTTCTCAGGAGACGATAGCCAGTGCCTTTTGAGCGGCGGGGCGCTGATAATGAGCATCCCGGTAAGCGAGCAGTTCCTGGTCAACCTGAAAATCAAACCGCTCCGCCCAGTTGATGGTATGGGCTACCAGAATGTCGGCTGCGGTAAACTCATCGCCGATAATGAACTCCCGTCCTTCCAGGTGATGGTGAAGTGCCCGTTGCGCTTTGCCAAATTCCCAATTGGCAGTTTCCAGCATCTGAGGGATTCGCTGATCCTCCGGCAAAGCAAAGCGGTGTTTGCCATTGGTCCACAGTGGTTGCTCCAGATCGGACAGTACGAAGAATAGGATTTCATCGTAACGGGCCAGCAGATCTTCATTGTGAGCCGGTATCAGATTGCTGTCGATGGCTTTGCGGGCAATATGGTTCAACATGGCACCACTTTCGGTCAGAGTCAGGCTGCCGTCGATCAGGGTAGGGACCTTACCCTGGGGATTGATCGCCATATACTCGGTGCTTTTACTGCCGAGAGGACCTTCCTCGCTGCCAAAGTTGACCGCAATGTACTCATAATCCAGGCCTGATTCTTCCAATGCCCATAGAGCCCGAAAGGAGCGGGATTGACCAAATCCGTAGAGTTTCATTATTCAATTTACCTCGAAAAAACGGTGCAGAGAGAATACCTCATCTGCACCGTTCTGTCTTCGCACTCAAAGTGTTGAGTGATGGAGGGGTATTGCTAATCGATAGCGAAACAGTAGAAGTAACCCGCGCCTCCGGTGGCCACCAGATTCGGCTGGCTGCAGCCGCGTGAGCCGTGGGCGCTGTTCCAGGAAGTGGGATTCTGTCCACCACCAGTACGATCGAAATGTCCAACCTGGGCGGTGCCCTGGCCGTCTGCGTTGCTGGTCCAGTTGTTACAGGTGTGATTCTGGCCATCATCGACAGTGCGGCCGTCGAGGGTGGAGCCAGTCAGGATGTCGTGCTCATTGGGCGTATCGCCTCGACCGTTAACAATTGTTCCGTTCTCAGTGAGTGAGTTCTGCTTGCCCAGATTCATGAACTCGCTGTGCAGCTGATTCAGGTTTTCCGCTACCATCACTCCTCGAGCGTTATACCAGGGACCAAAGCCGATACGGTCACGGGCATTGACTGCAGGCTGGTTGCCATTGGCGTGGGCGCTCAAATAAGCACGCCAGGTCTTGCCTCTGGAGCCAGCAGCTTCAGCGAGATTCTGACAGTGTGCATCGGCACCTGCCAGGCCACCCAGGTTGGCCCCGTTACCGGAACCTTCGCTGGTGATAAAAAAGCTCATCTCGTTTTGCTGGGAATTTGCGATGGAAAATGTTCCAGCGGCAGCGATTGCGGCAACTGACATGAATAAAACAGACTTCTTCATTTTACTTGTACTCCTTGGTGTTGAGCTTGTTAGCTGTTCTTGGCTATCGGGTGCCAGGTTAAAAATAAACCTGGCACCTTTTTCTGCCTTTTCTGTTTTTCTGATTGAGACTAGTTCGGCAATGCCATGGCGGTGAGGCTGCTGCCAGTCTGCAGGATCAGGTATTGTTTGCCTTCGTGCACCCAGGTGCTCATGCCATAGCGGCTTTGCGCTGGCGCCTCAATTGCGGCTACTTCCTCTCCAGTGGACTTGTCGATCGCATACAGCATGTCGGTACCGTCGCTGGCTACGTTGCCATAAATCAGCAGCGTGTCCGTAGCCACCATCGGTCCGACTGCCCCCGATCCGGTATTGCCGATGTCGACGCCTGCCAGTGCCGGATTGTTGGCGATTCGATCCGGTGTATGGCCAGCAGGAATCATCCACGCATGTTCGCCAGTATTAAGGTCGATGGCGGTGATACGACTGTAAGGCGGTTTCCATAAAGGAATGCCGGCCGGGTGGCGAGGCCGGGGACCACCGTTCGCTGCCGCATATTGCGATAGAGTCACACCGGTTGGCGCCTCGTAATAAGTGTCAGCTTCGGCGCCAGTTACCAGTTGTCGTGATCCACAGCTGTAGCGGGAAATTATATACATCATGCCGCTGGTAGGATCTGCTACTGGAGGATGGGTAATGTTCACTGCACCGGACGGACACATCAGTGCAGCCAGTTTACCTGACGGATGATTGCGCTGGATCGGTGGGTTGAACAACGGCCCCAATTGGTAATCAGCCACCGCATTGATCGCCTGTTGGCGAATTTCCGGGGTGAAATCCGCCAGCAAGTCTATGCTGGAACCTTGATACTCGAACGGAGCTGGTTTGGTGGGATAGGGCTGGGTTGCGGCCAGCTGCTCACCTGGAACTGTCGACTGTGGTACTTCAACCTCTTCGATAGGCCAGATGGGTTCACCGGTTTCACGGTTAAACACATAGGTAAAACTTTGTTTAGTGGCTTGCGCAACGATCGGCGTGTTTCGACCATTGATGTTCACGTCCATCAGGATTGGAGCGGTTGGCGTGTCGAAATTCCAGATGTCGTGATGGACCAGCTGGTAGTGCCACTTGCGTTCACCAGTTCGGACATCCAGCGCGATCAGGCTGGTGCTGAACAGGTTGTCCCCCGGGTGGTGACCGCCGTAGTAGTCGATAGTAACGCCGTTGGTCGGGATGTAGACCATACCCAGTTCCGGGTCGGCGGAGATTGGCGCCCAGGATGAGATGTCACCAGTTGTTTGCCAGGAATCATTCTCCCAGGTCTCGTGGCCATATTCGCCAGGGCGCGGCAGGACGTTGAATTTCCAAAGAAACTCGCCAGTGGCGGCGTCGTAGCCGAGAATGTCACCTGGAATGTTCTCGATGCGCGACTGGTGATACCCCTGTTCTGCCGAGTTACCGACGATAACCACGCCATTAACCACGATTGGTGGCGAAGATGACGTGATATAGCCTCGTTCCAGCGGGATGCCTTCATACGGATCGTAGGGATGTCCCAGGTCAGCCAGCAGGTCTACCACGCCGGTTTCCGGAAAGCCTTCGATGGGCACCGATTGGCCGAAGCCTTCCAGAGGGGAGCCGGTTTCTGCATCCAGTGCGGTCAGGAAAAACCCCGGTGAAACAATATAAATGACGTCACGCCCGTCTACCTGGCCATAACCCACACCTTTGCCGTAGTCGGCGCGCATGGAATATTCCCAGCGCCCGGTATCCGGTTCACGATACGACCAGATGGTTGCTCCGGTCTTGGGGTCAATAGCAACCACATGACGGCGCGCCCCCGCTACCGTGTATAGCCGGCCATTGATATAACTGGGAGTTGAGCGACCGCTTTGCGCCTGAAAGCTGGCGCCGTCCCATTCCCACGCGACTTCCAGATCGGCGAAATTTTCTGCCGTGATCTGATTGGCCGGAGAGAAGCGGGTATGTGCAAAGTCATTGCCGAGAGTAGTCCACTCGACGGTGTCTTGAGCAAATGAAGGAAAGGAAAGACAGAGCAGGATCGCCAGCAGGCCGGAAAAGCTGCTAAAGCCGGCTGATCGGGCCCGTATTGTTGATTGTAATTTTATCATTCTCGGTACCTCTTATTATGAATTGCAGGCCAGTCGGGCACTGGCCTGTCCAACGGGCATGGTACTTGCCGCCGGGACCCGGCAGAGTAACGCAGGATGTCCTGTTTGTCATGCCCCGCAAGGAGAGATTAGATCAGCCAGGATGCCGTATTAGCTGTGACACCGCTGGTGCACTTTTACACGCTCTATTGGCTGCCCTCTCACTGTTCCACATTCGGCCTAGTTCTGTCCTCTGAGCTCAGAACGCTCCTGCGGGCCCGGGAAACACCACTGGACTCTGAATTCCTTCCGCTGAGACGCCGGATACACCAAAGAAGTAGTTGTCGATAACCACGTTTTCCAGGGTGAATTCAGTAACATTGCCAACCTCCCGCACAAAATCCCAGGTGGGTGAGGTGGTCAATCGCCAGTGCAACCGGTAAGAGGCGGCGCCCGGCACCGGATCCCAGCTCAGGGTAGTGTCTGGACTGACCTGGCCACGAATGGAGACATTGGCAGGTGGAGCAGGTGCCCAGGCCAGCGACGCCAGGGTCACTGCATTCAGGCTGGTAAGCTTGGCGGCGTAATCGAAATCGACGTGTTTAATGACATCACCGTAGGCAATGCCATTCTCAACCCGAATGTCCTGGTGCTGCTGGGTGTAATTTTCGTTGGTTTCCATGATCCTGACGGCCGGGAACCCTGCCTCATTGAAGGGCCGGTGGTGACCGCCGCGGCCGAAACGATCCAGGCGATAGATCATCATTACGTCCAGATTGGGAATGTAACGATCAGCCAGTTCATCGATGTAGCGGGCCAGGTTGCGGGAAGGAGAGTCAACTTCGCCACCTTGAAAGCGCCGCTGACGGGCCTCGTCTTCAGTTTCCACGTAGCGTGTTCCTTCTGAAAAAACCCGTGCGGTGGTGTTGTTGGTTACACCGTTAACGCCGGTGATGTTGCCAATCATGTCGTTGTTCAGCACGGCATCGAGATTCCAGCCGTTGGTGTTGGCAAATTCAGCCAGGATAGCCCCGCCGTGCAGGCCCTGTTCTTCTCCAGACAGGCCTACGTAAGCAATGGAGCTGTTGAACTGGTATTTGCTGAGTACCCGGGCGGTTTCCAGCACACCGGCCATTCCCGAGGCATTATCATTTGCGCCGGGCGATTGGTCGGTAAAGTTCATTGCATTGCTGACCCGCGAATCAATATCGCCACTCATCAACACGATACGGTCAGGATCCAGCGATCCCCGCTGGATCGCAACTACATTGACCACCTGCACAGGATCAGGGATGCGGTTGGTACCGGAGACAAAATTGCCCAGATAAAATACTTCGAGACAGCCGCCGCAGGCGGCCGATATTTCCTCAAATTCAGTCTTGATCCAGCGTCTGGCTGCGCCTATACCGCGAGTGTCTGACTGGGTCTCCGACAAGGTGTGGCGAGTGCCAAAACTGACCAGGGCTTCGATATCCTGCTGTATGCGCTGTGCTGAGATGTTGGCCACGATAGCGTGGATGGCGCTATCATCCGCTACCTGGGCGCCTGCCATCGGGGCGCCTGCGATGCTGCTAAAAACTGTTGTGATACAGGCAAGTAGGAAAGAAATACGGTACATTGCTATCTCCTTTAGCTTTGGATCAAGATGAAGGGCACGATCGATGAGGCAAATGCCATACCTGAGTCGTATACCGAGACCGCATATTACCTGACAAAGCAGATAAATGGGTAGGAAAGCATTAAAAAACAACAGGTTCCGGTCTGTTAATCAAATGTTAAGGGGTGCTTTGATAGTTATAATCCCTGGTCTCAAATGAATCAATTCACTGTCACAAACTGCAGATTCACACATGGCGCTAACACGGCACTGTTGGCGCTGTTGCTGTTGTGTAGCCAGCCGCTTTTTGCCCAGCAGCAGGAGCAACCGGTTGCGGAACCCGCAGACTCACCGGCACTTGAGCTAAGCCTGGAACTAAGCAGGGAACTGGAACGTCGCCTGCAGGATATCCAGCGCCAGGAAAGTGAGCTGGGTCTGTATCACCCGGCACTGATCGAAATGTATGATGACCTGGCCAGGTTTTACCAGGAATTTGGCGACCATAGCCAGGCAGTGGAGATGTACCGCCAGGCTTTGCAGCTGGCACGTATCAATACCGGCCTGAATAGCGAGCAGCAGTTGCCGTATATTGACAGGGTTATCAGCAGCAGTCTGACGTTGAACGACTGGCAGCAGGTGGACGACATGGCTCACCTGCGTTACTACTTGAAAAATAAAATTTATGAACCCGCAGATCCACGTTATGCATCGGCGGTGGTCGAGCTGGGCCGCTGGAAACTGCGGGTTATGAGGGAAAACCTGCTTGACGAGGGGGCCCGCGGGCTCGGTAATGAAGCCGAGGATCTCAGCAAGATCTATCGGGAAAGTATTGCTCGTATTCAGGCTAGCCCGGAATCCAATGAAACCAGCCTGCTGCCCTTGTATCAGGGTAAATCTCAGGTGGATGTGGCGATTGCCCGGATGCTGGCAGAAACCCCCTACCAGTTTTTTGAAGGCAGCGTCAGTCGTTACATCTATCAGTCGGTTTGCCGGAATGTCCGGGACGCCCAGGGCAATGTAGTACGCCAGTGTACTCAGGTGCAGCGCGAGAACCCGCGGTATCGCCAGTCCCAGCGAGACAACAAGCGTATGATGGTTTACCGCAGCGTCCGGGAAGTGGAGAATTCCATTCAAAGCCTGAATGGCATACTGGCCCGGAATCCTGGCGTTCCGAACCAGGAGCGTGAACAGATAGCCAGCCAGATTCGCCAGTTGGAAGTCGAGTTTCAGCGCATTGAGCGCAATTCCCGCCGCAGCCTGCTGTACTAGCACTAGCCCCGAGTTCCCGGGAAATCGGCACGGGCGCCGGCCAACCCTGTCAGCAAGATGAAAACTCTGTAACCAGGCTGCAAACCCTGCTATAAAGGGCGCTGGTTCGCGATTGACGCGGATCCATGTGATCGAACTCTAACCTTTTAAGAGGAGTGTCCATGCTTCAACTTGTACGTAAAAGCTGCAGTCTGCTGTTCAGTGGTCTGTTGGCTGCGTTAATGCTGGCGAGTCCGCTGGCAATGGCGCTGGAAGTTGGGGACAAAGCTCCGGATTTCGCCCTGCAGGGATCGGATGGCAGCACCTATTCGCTGTCGCAGTTCCAGGGTGAGAAACCGGTAGTTATTGCTTTTTTCCCCAAAGCTTTCACTGGTGGCTGAACTATGCAATGCAAGGCGCTGCGTGACAGTGCTAGAGAAATTCAACGGTTCAATGTCGCCTATTTCATGGCCAGTGTAGATGACCTAGAAACCAATACGGCCTTTGCCGAGGAACACCAGGCTGGATTCCCGATTCTGTCGGACCCCAGCAAGGAGATGTCTTCCGCATATGGAGTATTGGGTTCAAGTGGTTTCAATAATCGCTGGACTTACTACATTGGCAGCGACGGTACAGTGTTGCAAATCGACAAGGAAACCAACCCGGCAACAGCTGGACGGGACCTGGTCAATGCCATGGAGGAGCTGGGTTTCCCGCTGGTATCAGCTAACTGATCAGCAACCCAGGCCATTCGAACCGGCAGGAATTGGCAATAGCCCGTCCCTGTAATGTCGAGATACTCGACAAAGTAATAAAAAGCCGTTGCCATTTTGGCAGCGGCTTTTTATTTGCCCGATGAAATATGACCAAATCCGGGCATCAGTGTGGCTACAGCATGATCATTTGTTCCATTACCAGCGATCTCCTTGCTGGTGAAAAGCTGACTGTGACAAAATAATCAGCTCAAGCAGAAGGGGTGGGTATATGGGTGCTAAAAGCATATTGGTGGTAGCCGGTGTCGCGGTAGCGACGTTGTTGTACCTGGTGTACCTGGGTGCTACCTATGAGCCCCCGGAAGGAACCACCACCATTGTCGTGCCCCCGCCGCAGCCTGTCCAGCCTGAGCGCCCTGCGCCAGTTCAGCGTGCACCGGTAGCCGTTGAGCCAGAGCCAGAAGAAGCAGAGGTTGTCGAGCCTGAACCGGCAGAACCCGAGCAGGCTGTTACCGTTTCTGAACCTGAGCCGGAACTGGTCGAAGAAGTGATCGAGACCGAGATAGTGCAGCTACCGTCGTTGGGACAAAGTGATTCCTTTATCGGTGAGCGGCTGCAGCAGCTAGCCAATGGCGCCGCACTGCTGAGTTACCTGGTGGATGAACAGATGGTTCGCAGGTTCGTGGTACTGGTAGACAATATCAGCCAAGGTAACCTGCCCCAGACCAATCTGCCCTATCGGAAAGTGCAGGGAGATTTTCCTGTTCGCACCATTGACGACAATCTGTTCGAGCTGGATGAAGCAGGCTTTCGGCGCTTCGACCAGGTGGTGGATACCATCGTTGCCGTTGATATTGAACAGTCCATGGTGTTATACCGACTGGCCTCACCACTGTTCCAGCAGGCTTATGCAGAGCTTGGCTACGGCGATGTAAGTTTTGACAGTACCTTGCGTCGCGCGATTCGCAATCTATTGAACACCGACGAATATGAAGGACCGTTGCAACTGGTTAAGCCTTCGGTAATGTATCTGTATGCCGATAGTGGAGTTGAAGGATTGTCGGACATTCAAAAACAAATGATTCGCATCGGTCCGGACAATAGCGAAAAAATCAAAGCCAAGTTGCGCCAGGTTTTGCAGCAGCTATAGCTTTGCATCGATTGCAAAGCAGAGCCTTTTATTCAGGGCCCCCTCGACGAGGAGTCACGAGTTCAAAGTGATGGGTAAGGTAAGCATTTCCTCACCACTGGTCAGCAACGACTGGTTGAATGATCGCCTTGGTAGCGAGAATCTGGTTATTCTCGACGCTTCCGTTCCGCCCATCATGCCGTTTACCAGCCAGAAATTGCCCTCCGAGCTGACAGCACGATACCTTCCGGGGGCGCTTCGGTTCGATTACGACGCCAAAGTGTGCGACCAGAATTCCGCCCTGCCTCATATGATGCCCGATGCGGATTTTTTCGCGGACCAGGCGCGGAAGCTGGGCATCAACAGCAATAGCGCCATCGTGGTGTACGATGATATCGGCGTCTACGCCAGTCCCCGTGCCTGGTGGATGTTCAAAGCCATGGGTCACGACAATGTTGCAGTGTTAAACGGTGGGGCGGTGGCCTGGCATCTTGCCGGCCTGGAGTTGAGCGACCAGATATCGACAGAGGCACCACAACAGGGCGATTTTCAAAGCAAGGAGAGTGTAGGCCTTTTTTGTGATGCAATAATGGTCTATCAATTATTGAACGAAGAGTCGTGTACTATTCTCGATGCCAGGTCGGAAGGCAGGTTTTATGGTCGGGATCCCGAGCCTCGAGAAAATCTCCGTGGCGGCCATATGCCTGGCGCCTGTTGTATGCCTTTCCTACAGGTGCTGGATGACATTTACATGAAGCCGGCTGACGAATTGCGGGAACTATTCGAAAAACGGGCTGCCAGCGACCAGAAATTGATCTTTACTTGTGGTTCGGGATTGTCCGCCTGTATCTTGACCCTGGCAGCAGAGATGGCGGGCTATCAGGATTTATCGGTTTACGATGGCTCCTGGTGCGAATGGGGTCAGCCTGGCAAATTGCCGGTAGTTTGTTGACCAGCCAGCATTTTTGACGCTTGACGCTCACGCCGACCAGCCACTGTTTTCCCTTCGAACTGGCAAATTTTTTAAATCACTGCATCCATATGCTCGAATAGTGCATCTCTTAGAGTGTATCCATTTTGAGGAAACAAAGATGCGAACACTATTTTCAGTTTTATTTTCATTGGTACTTCTCAGCAACACAGTAACTGCGGAGGAATCCGCAAACCAGCAGATTCTGGATGCGTTGAATAGCTACCATCTGGCAGAAACACAGGGTGACCTTGACGGTATTCTCAATGCCTATGCTGACGATTTTGTGGATCCGCAGGGAGCCACCAAATCAATGTTGACTGAGTTTTTTATGGCATTGATAGCGCAGGGTTTGCTTAACGATCTCAAAGTAGACATGTCATCCATGGTCATTAACGTTGATGGTGAAAGGGCAAATGCAGGTCCGGTGTCCTATTCCACCGTGCTTGGCACTAACACTTATTCTTACCAAATGCGCAAGGATACCGATGGCAGCTGGCGATTTGTAAGTAGTCGACTTGTTAACTAGAGCTTACAGCTCAGGGATTTTCCGCTGTTGTCAGGATAACTTTTTCTCCTGCAGTATGAAACTGGCACCCTGCTCGGCAATCATTACGGTCGGTGCGTTGGTGTTGCCGGAGGTAATTCTTGGCATGATCGACGCATCGATCACGCGCAGTCCTTCGATGCCATGGACTTTGAGTCGATCATCGACCACCGCAAGTTCATCATTGCCCATCTTGCAGGTTCCCACCGGGTGGAAGATTGTTGTGCCAAGCTCTCCAGCGGCTTGCAGTAATTCTTGGTCGCTGTTGAGATCGGGGCCGGGCTTCCACTCCTTCGGTTCGAAGGGTGCCAGCGCTTTGGCAGCCATAATTCGCCGTGTAAAACGTAAACCATTTATTGCAACTTGTCGGTCTTCTTCGCTGGAGAGGTAGTTCAGCGTGATCGCAGGGTAATCACGCCAGTTGGCACTCTTTATGCGGACATGCCCACGACTGCTGGGGCGAAGATTGCACACGGAAGGCGTGATGGCGTTGAATTTGTGCAATGGTTCGCCGAATTTGTCCAGCGACAGTGGCTGCACGTGCCATTCAATATTGGCACTTGGTTGATCGGGGTCGCTCTTAGCGAATGCTCCCAGTTGTGATGGCGGCATTGTTAGAGGACCGGTTTTGAAGAGCAGGTATTCGAGCCCCATCTGTGCTTTGCCCGTCAGCGAATTTGCACGTTGGTTCAATGTTACGGTGTTGCTGACTTTGTAAACACTACGCACCTGCAGATGGTCATGCAGGTTTTCACCAACTCCGGGCAGATTTCGCAATACCTCAATTCCACGTTCAGCAAGCAACGGAGCAGGCCCGATGCCGCTTAACTGGAGGATCTGGGGCGAACCGATCGCTCCAGCGCTTAACAAAACTTCGCGACGGGCTTTGAATTGCACTGTTTCCGTGCCGTCCAGGCAGGCGGTGACTCCCGTGGCCTGATGGCTGTCATTGAGAGACTCCAGGCACAAATGCTCCACTTGAGCATTGGTAATAATGTTCAGGTTTGGACGGTACTTAACGGGTTCAAGAAAAGCGCTGGTGGCGCTCCAGCGTCTGCCTCTGCGCTGATTCATCTGGAAGTAGGCATTACCGAAATTGTCGCCGCGATTGAATTCGGTAATTTTTGGTATACCGCTTTCATCAGCCGCATCGCGCCAGGCATCCAGAATTTCCCAGTTGACCCGCCGTTCCTCGACTCGTAGCTCGCCTCCGGCACCGTGAAAGTCGTCAGCTCCGTGTTGGTAGTCTTCGGATTTCTTGAACACTGGCAGTACGTCTTGCCAGCCCCATCCGCTATTACCCAGGGATGCCCAGTAATCGTAATCGCTTTGCTGTCCACGCATGTAAATCATGGCATTGATGGATGAGCAGCCACCCAGAACCTTGCCGCGGGCATAGCCTATACTGCGATTATTCAGTCCGGGATCGGGCTCGGTGTGATAGCACCAGTCAGTGCGTGGGTTGGCAATGGTGTACAGGTAGCCTACCGGGATGTCGATCCAGAAATAATCGTCCTTGCCGCCAGCTTCCAGAAGCAGTACCTGGCATTGCGGATCCGCCGACAGGCGATTGGCCAGTACGCAGCCGGCAGTGCCGGCGCCGATGATTATGTAGTCGTATTCACGCATTGCTGAAAGTGAATCAATAAAATCAAGCTGGCATTGAGCTGCTCTGGAATCAGCTCTCGCCAGTTGGATGAACCGTTGATGCTACAGATTTTCTGTCACCACTGGCAATACGATTGCCGAAGGCCGCTGCGCGTCAAAATAGATCGTATTGTTGGCGATCTTCGCCGGTGTTGTCGTGTCATCCAGCGCCGCGCCATTGTTAGGGTTTACCGCAAAGCGGGGAAAGTTGCTGGAGCTCACGTGAACACCTAAGCGATGACCTTTTTCGAAAGTCTGCGCTGTGCTCCACATGTTGATGGTCAATTTTTCCACTTCACCGGGTGTCATCAGATCCACATCTTCTGTTCGCTGGCCATTCCTGAACCGGGTACGGATCGGATAATCAAGGATCAGTGCTTCATACCCATCCGGGTAGATGTCCACCAGCTTGACGATGAAATCGGTATCCAGCGCATCGGTAGACACATACAGTTCCATTTCGATGTGACCGGCAACCACCACATCTTCCTCCAGCACTGGCGTCTGGAAGCGCAGGTAATCCTGGCGCTCGCCAATGTCTCGTTGATCTCTGGGTCCAACATCGCGCCCCAGGTTTTGACCGCCCACGGTGGGTACCGGGTTGTTGGGGTTAAACTGGTAACTGATAGACGCGGAATCGTCTCTTGGCGCCGAGGTGCCAATTGACATGTCGGATTGCAGGTACAGGCTTGTCAGTTCGTGTTGCGGCGGCCAGCTGTCAGTCTGGATGACGCGATTGAGTGGCGACGCATTGCCCTTGCGCGCAGAGGCCATCATATAAAAACTGATTGGCGGCTCATCCATGATGCCGTTGTCGATATCTTTCAACCAGTAGTCCCACCAGCGCAGCTGCTGCTCGATGTCACCACTGATAAAGCCCCCGCCGGGGTATTCCAGATCGCCCTGCAAGGCGCCATGTCCAAAAGCACCCATGAACAGTTTCTGATTCCCGCGGGCGCCTTCGCGCCCCTGGTTCTGTAGATAAAGAAAATTGTAAAGCGAACCTTCGGCATAGATGTCGTGCCAGCCACCCACGTTGTAGACCGGAATCTTCACGTTTTCCCGAAAAAACAGAAAATCAGTATCCAGCCAACCTTGATCCAGCACCGCGCGAGCCTTGTAGGCTGCAATGGCGTCTTCACTGACACCCTGGCCCCGCAGCCAGCCACCGGAATGACTTTCCTTGAATACTCCGCCAACGAAGCGGGATCGATAGAACAGGCTGTCTGGTGCCACGGTTACATAGGCGGCGGTGAGGTGTGGAGGTGCTGACGCAGCTGCCAGGTTGGATGTGATACCTGGAGCTGAAGTGCCGAATATGCCGATCTTGCCATTGCTGAATTCCTGGGCCGCAATCCATTCCACGGTATCGTAGCCGTCTTCGATATCGGGTTCGAAAGGTCGGTTCTCGCCCTCCGATTCGTAGCGCCCGCGCACGTCCTGGCTCACCAGTGCATAACCACGTTCGTTATAGGTAGCCGCACTGCGATCAGCCCCGTTCTTGTTATAGGGTGTTCGTGTCAGTACTACTGGCCAGGGACCGTCTCCGTCCGGCAGGTAGATATTGGTCGCCAGCTGGACGCCGTCACGCATGGGAACCATGACTACCTTTTTCTCAACTTCCTCCTGTGCCCAGGTCGTGGAGCCGGGCAGCAATGATGCAAATAAAAACGCTACCAGGTAAGCAATAGATCCCAGTCTGACTTTTAGCATGTTGTAAATTCCGTGATTCTTACCGATTGAAAGTTTTCACTTTACGTGCTGAAAGGACTTGAAATCAAGAGAATCTGGAGCTGAAAGCATCGATACAGGAATCAGAGTTAAAGGAACAGGAATCAGAATTAAAAGAAAGGACAGCTCATCCGGTCTGCATGTTGGACAATAAACTGGGGCTTCCATAAAATACCGGGCTTAATTATTGCATCGGACTTACGCTCCGAACGGCAAAGAGGACCTACCATGAAGCACGACGTAGTAGTCGCGGCGTTGTATTACTTCGCCAAATTTCCCGAATTCCAATCTATTCGTCAGCCCCTCAAGGACGTGATGCTGGTTAATGATGTGCGCGGCACTTTGCTGCTCGCCAGGGAGGGTATTAACGGCACCATCGCCGGGTCGCGGCAGGGAATCGATGCAGTCATTCAGTTCATCAAGCAAGACGATCGCTTTACCAATATCGAAATCAAGGAGTCCTATACGGACCACAATCCGTTCTACCGAACCAAGGTGAAACTCAAGAAAGAGATCGTCACCATGGGTGTGGAGGATATCGACCCAAATCATATAGTCGGCACTTACGTCGATGCCGAAGACTGGAATGCGCTCATTTCCGACCCGGAAGTGACATTGATAGATACCCGCAACAAGTATGAGTACCAGATCGGTACCTTCAAGGGGGCGGTCAATCCGGAAACCGATACGTTCAGGGAATTTCCGGAGTTCGTGGAAAAGAACCTGAATCCGCAGGAGCACCGCAAGGTGGCAATGTTCTGTACTGGAGGTATTCGCTGTGAAAAGTCCACTGCTTTCCTCAAACAGCAGGGCTTTGAGGAGGTCTACCACCTGAAGGGCGGCATCCTCAAATATCTGGAAGAGGTCCCCAAGACAGAAACCCTGTGGGAAGGCGAATGTTTCGTGTTTGACAACCGGGTGACGGTAGATCATGACCTCGAAAAAGGTCACTATGATCAGTGTCACGCTTGTCGTATGCCCATCAGCGATGACGACAAACAGAGCGACCACTATCATAAAGGGGTCAGTTGTCCCTATTGTTATGACAGGCATTCCCGGCAGCAGGCCAAGCGGTTTGCCGAGCGCGAGCGACAGGTTGAGCTGGCCCGGGAGCGTGGCGAAAGCCATATTGGACAACCCATGCAGGCAATTATCGATCAGCGTAAGCGGGAAAAACTGCGCTTTAAGGAGCGGCAGAGGAAGAAATCCGCCGTGGGTTGATGCTCTCCGACTTGCTGTTATCACTTTGTTATCTGAGTTATAGTCGGGCCAATAAAAAATAAAAACAGGGGGGAATTACTCCTTGGCCGATCCTTCTGCCATCCGACCGCCACGCGTATACCCCGCCTTGCTGGTGATTATTGCTCTACCGTTGTTGCTGGGTGGCGTTCAGCTGCTGTTGCTTGGTGGTTCGTTCTACTATCTGCTGGCCGGAATTATGTTGCTGGCCTGTGCGCGTTTATTGTCGCTCGGGCAGCCGGCCGGCATCACAGTCTATGGGCTGTTTTTCGCGTTCACTGCTGCCTGGTCCCTCTGGGAAGCCGGATTCGATTTATGGGCGCTGGCGCCTCGTATCCTGCCTTTTGCCATCCTGGGCACTTGGTTGCTGCTGCCTGCGGTGCGTATCGGGATACATGGTTTTCCCCACCCACCGGCTCTGTTTAGCTCACGTCTGTTTGTTGCCACCACTGCCATCTACATGGTACTTGCCACATTAGTAGTTATACGCAGCAGCGGGTACCCGGTGCAGATCATGGCACCGAGGCTGGCTGCCACCAACGTCAACGAGCGTACTGACTGGCCAAGCTACGGCAACTCACCGGGAGGTACCCGTTTCTCACCGCTGGCACAGATCAATAGTGGAAATGTTGAAGATCTGGAAGTGGCCTGGACCTATCGGACGGGTGTGGGCGGTACCTTCAAGGCAACGCCGCTGCAAGTTGGTGAGCTACTGTATGTGTGCACCGGCGGTAATGTGATTATCGCTCTGGATGCGGAAAGTGGCGAACTGGTCTGGCAGTTCGATCCGTTGGTGCCACCTGACCACCTCGAGTTCGCTCGTTATTTCTCTACCGGCTGCCGAGGTGTTTCCTATTTCGAAGCGCCCTCTGACTACCCCGGCGAATGTCAGCAACGCATCCTGATGGCTACTTCCGATGCCCGAATGATCGCAGTAAACGCTTTGACTGGTGACCGTTGTTCCAGGTTTGGAGAGCTGGGCGAGATCGACCTGACCAGAAACATGGGCAACGATCCCCTGATCTTCAATTTCCAGACCTCACCACCTGGCATTGTGAGAGGCAATGCGGTGATTGGTGGCTGGGTACTGGACAATCGCAGTGTTGGAGAGCCTTCCGGAGTATTACGCGCCTTCGATGCGATCACCGGAGAATTTGCCTGGGCCTGGGACATGGGTCGTCCCGGTATCTACACCGCGCCGTTGCAGGGCGAAGTGTATACCCGTGGCACTCCCAATGTGTGGAGCCTGATGAGTGTCGATGAAGAGTTGGGCCTGATTTACGCACCGACCGGAAACGAAACACCCGATTACTTTGGTGGTTATCGAATGGAAGTGTCGGATCAGTTTGCCAGTTCGGTGGTTGCCATTGACGGTGAAACAGGTGCTCCGCGCTGGTCGTTTCAAACCGTGCACCATGACATCTGGGATTACGATGTGCCTTCGCAGCCGGTTCTGATTGACCTTCCTGCTCGCGATGGAGAAATTGTTCCCGCAGTCCTGGTGCCTACCAAGCGTGCCGAGGTCTTTGTCCTTAACCGGGAGACTGGAGAGCCGATCTTCGATATCCAGGAGTTGCCGGTACCGCAGGAAGGTGGTGTACCGGAGGACTACGTATCACCAACTCAGCCGTTTTCAATGGATCTGCCAAATTTCAGACCCGACATTCGGGAACGGGATATGTGGGGTATTACGCCCATCGATCAGATGCTGTGCCGAATCCAGTTCCGCAAGATTCGTTACGAAGGGCTTTTTACCGTGCCTGGTGACGGCACCATACTGCATTTTCCCGGTCCTGCAGGCGGACACAACTGGGGCAGTGTCAGCGTCGATGAAGTTAACCACCTGATGGTGGTCAACCCGCTGATCATGGCCAACAAGCTTACCTTGATTCCAAGGGACGAATTACCCGCGGGTGTGGCCGGCAGTCAGCAGGGCACACCATACGCGCACCGCACTGAACGCATGATGTCGCCGTTGCAGATTCCTTGTCAGGAGCCTCCCTACGGCATCATGGCGGCTATCGATCTGCAGACCAGAGAGTTGCTTTGGGAGCGGCCTATAGGGACTGCGAAGGACAGCGGACCCTTGGGGTTCAGAACGCGATTGCCACTGACTGTGGGTACTCCACAGACCGCCGGCACAGTAACAACTGCAGGTGGTATCGTTTTTATCGCAGGAACCATGGACAACACCATTCGAGCGATCAATTTACTGGATGGCAGGGAGTTATGGCAAAAACCGCTGCCATTTTCCGCTCAGGCTACCCCCATGACTTATGAGGCTCCGGACAGTGGTAAACAAACGGTTGTTGTAACAGTTCCAGTGTATAGTTCCACTCAGGCTGCCGGAGCAAGAGTATTGCCAGCCGAGCAAGAAGATCCCGAAGGCGGCTATATAATTGCCTACCGGTTACCTGACTAGCACAGTAAAAAGCAGAAGTGAGAAGTTGTAAATGAGAAAAAAATATTTCCGGCGTGAAAGCTTGCCTCGCATGCTCTGGGTGACGTTGCTGAGTGTGTTGGCATCTCCACTGGCGGCTCAGGACGCCGCGCTTCCGGCGCTGGCTTCCTGGGTGGCACTGGATGCGCCCACGGGGCACGAGCATCATGCCGCCGAGTCACTTGTGTCGCGCTTTCCCGGCTGGACTATTGATCGCTATGGAAATCTGGTTAAAACAATCGGCAATGGCGATCCCCACAGGGTCGTTGCCTGCGGACTCGACTCCTATGCCTATGCCGTCAGCCAGATTACCGAAGATGGATACCTGCGGCTGCATCGAATCGGATCGGGGTCACGTCACCCGCTTTGGGATCAGGCCCACGAAGGGCAGCAGCTTCGAATTCTTACCCGCAGCGGACCGCTGGTTGGTGTAACCGCGGTTGCCAACGGGCATTTTGCGGCCCAGCACAGTGGCGAAACAGCAATAGTGAATGCTGATGATCTTTGGCTGGATGTCGGCGCTGCCTCGGACCAGCAAGTGGCTGACATGGGAATCAATTTGCTCGATCCCGTTATTCGACATCTGCCAGCCTGGCACTTTGGTGCAGAAATTGCGGGCCCGCGCGCAGGCGCCCGGGTAGGTTGCGCAGCGGTTGCAGCTGCCGCCGAAGCCGGTGTTAACGAGCAGGGCCGGACCAGTTATGTCCTCAGTAGTCAGCAGGTATTCGGCTGGACCGGTCTCGGTGCCGCGTTACGTCAACTCGCTCCGGTCGATTCCCTGGTCATGGTGGGGCCAGGCCAGGCGGAATCGAGACTGGAAATGCTGAATGGGGTCAGCAATCGGTTTGATGCGGTGGCGGAAAGCGTTGGCGTGGAGTCGATTGTCATGATTACCCCGCAGGTCTCAGACCCGGGTGCGCTGATGGAGCGAATCTCCCTGGTTGCGGCAGAGCAACTGAAAGTGGATCTGGTAACAACCATCAATCCATCTTCGATGGTGCCCGACTGGGTCGAGGTCCCGGCGCCACGGCAGGTCGTTAACGACGATTTTGCCCGCTGGGGCTCTCACCAGAATCGCAACAGCCTGATGGAGACGGCCGCTGTTCTGGATCAGTTAGCCGAGCTGTCGGCAGTTCCCGGTCACGAGGGCCCGGTACGATATCTGGTATACAACGCTTTACCGGATTGGGCGCGAGAGCTGGCCCAGGTAGACGACATGGGCAACCTGTGGGTGGAGATGGGTCCAGTACAAAGCGAGGCTACCGTCTTTGTAGCCCACATGGACGAAGTCGGTTGGGAGATTGCAGACATTCAGCCTGATGGTGTCGTCAACCTGACTCGCCTCGGCGGCGTGGTGACCACAGCCTGGGAGGGTCAGCCGGCGCTACTGCAGATTGATCCTTTCAGTGATGTGGATTCCGTAGCGGAACCGGAAATGCTGCGAGGCGTGTTTCTTACCCGAAGCAGTCCCGAGCAAAAGCTACCGGAGTCAGTGCAGGCATGGTTCGGCATGAATGCTGAACAATTGGCGGCGGCTGGTGTAAGTGAAGGCATGGGCATAACCGGTTACAAGCAAGGATACCGAATGGGTCCCTTTCGATACGCCTCACGATCTATGGACGACCGGGTTGGTACCAGCGCGTTGTTACTTGCCATCCAGGACCTTGACCCCTCGGAGCTGGACCATCGGGTAGTATTCGCCTGGTCGGTTAGAGAAGAGGGTGGCCTCAGGGGTGCCGGCCAGCTGGCACGCCGATTTGGTATGGAGAGCAGACGGGTTTACAGCATTGATACCTTTGTGACCTCAGACACTCCGTTGGAATCTCCGCACTTTGCCTTTGCGCCGTTGGGAAATGGTCCTGTTTTGCGCTCGGTGGAAAACAGTGGTCTGGCGGTTCCCTCTGAGCTGGATAGAAACCTGTCCATTGCCGAAGATGCGGGCATAGAAGCGCAGGTAGGACTGACCCAGGGCAGCACCGATGGTACCGCCTTCACATTTTTCGGAGCGCCGAATGCCGGTCTGTCCTGGCCTGGGCGCTACAGTCATTCACCCGCCGAAATCGCCGACCTTCGAGATATTGCCGAGCTGGTTGACCTGATCAGGGCCTTCGCCATGGCGGCGCCGTGAAGGAAGACAGAACACAGAAGATAGAGCACAGAATCTGGCGAGTGGATAGCAAAGGTGGAAATGGCTCACTCCGAACTGATAGACACAACTCAAGCCAGCAGTATTTAAAAACCAGGTTAGCGACAAACGAAGGTGGTAACCTTTTGCCAAGAGGAGTTCAAGCAATGATGGAAAAAATAGTCCTGCACCTTGCGTTGGGATTGACTTTGCTGATCACAAGTATCTCTGTACAGGCACAGTACCCGCAGAATTTACTGAATCAGAAACGTACTTTTAATCAAATGGGGGCAGAGGCTCTGGGTGAACCTTATGTGGGGTTGACGACGTCCGCTGGCCTGCGCACCGGCTTGTTCCCGATTCGCAGTACCGGTGTGTCGACGGCACCTATTGTCAGAGCCGCCGAGGAGTTTCTTGCCACCATGGACACAGCAGGTCTTAGTCGCAGTCACTTCGCTATCGATGATCCGGAATGGCGTAACTGGTCCAATGTGGACGTAGGCATTTTCGCCCGTCACGGCATTAGCCTGGAGGAGATGAATGAATCGCAGAAACAGGCAGCATGGAACCTGTTGCAGGTTTCCTTGAGTGCCAAGGGCCTGCAGCAGACTCGCGATATCATGAAAACTGAACAGACTCTACTGGAGTTGAACGGTGAACCGATCCGCTACGGTGAAGAGAAATACTACTTCACCATGATGGGGATCCCTTCCGCAGAAGAGCCCTGGGGCTGGCAGCTGGACGGACATCATCTGGTGATTAACTTTTTCGTGTTGGGTGACCAGGTGGTCATGACTCCGGCATTCTGGGGTGGCGAGCCGGTGTTCGCTGAAAGCGGTAAATACGCTGGTAATGTCATTCTACAGGAAGAGCAGGATCGTGGTCTGGCCTTCATGCAATCCCTGGACGCAGGTCAGCAGGCTCGCGCCACACTCAATTCGAGCAAGGTACGTAATGCACCAATGGCAGCCGCCAATGCTGACAACCTGATACTTGATTACCAGGGTCTGCCGGGGTTTGAGCTTACCGGTTCCCAGCGGCAACAATTGCTGGAGCTGATCCGGACCTACGTAGGCAATATGACTGATCCCCAGTCTGACGTACACATGGATGCCATTGGTCAGCACCTGGATGAAACCCACTTCGCCTGGATAGGTGGGGTCGATGCTGACGCGGTATTTTACTATCGCATTCACAGCCCGGTAATCCTGATTGAGTTCGATCACCAGAATCCTGTAGGCACGCTGATGAAAAATCAGCCCGGTCAGCCTACCCGTGACCATATTCATACCGTGGTACGCACACCCAATGGCAATGATTATGGCAAGGACCTGCTGCGACAGCATCTGGAGATGCATCCCCATTGAGGGGACGTCCGGTTCTCCAGGCTTAGTCAACAGGAAAGCGAGTTATGAAGTATCTGCATTGTCAGAATGGAGACCGTCTGCCGGCTCTCGGTCTCGGTACCTGGAAGTCAGAACCCGGTGAAGTCTATGAAACAATTCGCAGGGCTATCCGGCTTGGTTATCGCCACATCGACTGTGCGGCAATATACGGCAATGAGTCGGAAATCGGCCAGGCATTGTCAGATGCCATGACAAGTGGCGATGCTACCCGGGAAGAGCTCTGGATTACCTCCAAGTTATGGAATGACTCGCATAGAAATGAGGATGTGAGGCCCGCACTGGAGAAGACACTTGCCGACCTGCAATTGGAATGTCTGGATCTGTACCTGATCCACTGGCCGGTGGCTTTCAAAAAAGGCGTCCACTTTCCCCACGCCCGGGAAGAGTTCTATACACTGGACGAGGTGCCTCTTAGCGAAACCTGGTCAGCAATGGAAGAATGTGTTGATCTGGGATTGCTTCGTCATATAGGTACGTCCAACTTCAGTGTCCGCAAGTTGCAGGATTTACTCGAAAACTACCGTGTCAAGCCCAGTATGGACCAGGTGGAGATGCACCCCTTGCTGAGCCAGAAGAAACTTAAGCAGTTCTGTGACAAGAATGCCATCCTGATGACCGCCTATTCACCCCTGGGCTCTCGTGACCGCTTGCCAATGATGAAATCCAAGGACGAGCCAGATCTGCTTTCATTGGATGCTATCGAGGAAATCGCAGTTGCCCGAAAACTCTCCTGCGCCCAGGTATTACTGGCCTGGGCAGTCAATCGTGGCACTGCTGTTATCCCCAAGTCGGTTAATCCTCAACGCCTGCAATCGAACCTGGAAGCGGCCGACATCGAACTTACGTCCGGGGAAATGCAACAGATAGATGATTTGAACCGCCACTACCGTTACGTCAATGGCGGCTTTTTTGCCGGCAAGAACAGTCCCTATACCATCGGTGGTATCTGGGATGAATAGGCCGAATTTGTTGATCAGGCAGCAATGGAGCTCGCCATGGCCAGACCAGTAGTAGAGCGTGATATCTGGCTGAAGGAGCGAATGGCGCTGTTGCGCAGGGAGAAGGCAGTCACGCGGGAACTGGATTTATTAGCGCTGGAGCGTCAAAAGTTACCCTGGGTTCGCGTAGACAAATTGTATACTTTGGATATCCCTGAAGGTACTGTCTCGCTGCTGGACCTATTCGGCCCCCACAAGCAATTGATTATTTACCATTTCATGTACGGTCCTGACTGGGATGTTCCCTGTGACGGCTGCACTGGCTGGGCGGATGCATTCAACGGTACTTTGGAGCAGATTCAAAGTCACGATGCAGAACTGATCGCGGTCTCACGAGCCCCATTGGCAATGTTGGAGAATACACGAATGGAAAAGGGCTGGACCTTTCGCTGGGCTTCTTCTTTCAATTCGGATTTTAATTTTGATTTTCACATGTCTGCACCAGCTGATTGCAAATCTGTAACAGTGGGCGATGAAATCGTTTTCTACGATCGTGGCGAGAGTGGTGGTATTAACGTGTTTGCCAGAGACGAAGACGAAGTATTCCACACCTATTCTTGTCACAACAGGGGTATACAACAAATGAACGGTGCGTTCGGATATGTCGATTTGCTGCCCTTTGGAGGAAACTGAATGGCGGTGACGGGACTGAAATATTGAAAACAATAGGTCTTCTAGGCGGCATGAGCTGGGAAAGTACTGTAGTGTACTATCGTGCTGTCAATGAATTGGTCAAACAAAAGCTAGGAGGATTGCGCTCGGCTAAAATCGCCATGGTCAGTGTCGACTTCGAGCCGCTTGAGCAGTTGCAACATGCAGGGGAATGGGGTCAGGTGGCCGACATTTTGGTCGCTGGGGCACGAAGCATCGAAGCGGCGGGTGCTGACCTGCTGGTTATTTGCACCAATACCATGCACAAGGTAGCGCCGCAAATCGAGGAGTCGGTGAACATTCCTCTGCTCCACATAGCCGACGCTACTGCAGCTGTTGTCAAGGAAGGCGGTATCGATACGGTGGGTCTGCTGGGTACAGGTTTCACTATGGAGCAGGGATTTTACAAGGGCAGACTAATTGATAAGCACGGCCTTGGGGTGCTCACGCCGGAATCAACAGATCGCGATATTGTCCATCGGACAATCTATGAGGAGTTATGCCGCGGTTCCATTCGGGAAGAAGCAAAGCAGGAGTTTTTACGAATAGTCGACGACCTGGCAGGCAAGGGTGCAGAGGCGGTCATATTGGGGTGTACCGAAATTGGCTTACTGATCAAGCAATGTGATACGCAAGTAAAGCTTATTGATACCACCACCGTTCATGCGCAAAGAGCCGTAGAAATGGCCCTGAATGAGTAGCCGATCCTTCAGTCCATGACAACCGAACTTCGTGAAGCCGTTGCAAATGATGCCGAGTTTGTATTTGAGGCAAAGAAGCAGGCCCTGGGGCCATTTATCGGGCAACGTTGGGGCTGGCATGAAGACTACCAACGTGGTGTCCACAATGAGAATTGGCAGAAAAAGCCCTGGTCGATTATTCTGCTTGATAAAACACCGATCGGCACGGTTTCGGTGGATCGGCGAGCGCAGGCAATTCAACTCACCGATTTCTATATCCTCCCCGATTACCAGCGCCGCGGTTTCGGAACTCAGGTGCTTGCCAGGATACTTTATGAGTGCGATTCCAATGACCGAGACTGCGAGATACGTTTATTGAGGGGCAATAAAGCGGAGTCTTTTTTTCGGCGTCACGGTTTCAGGGAGATCGAGAACGACGATACCCATTGTTTTATGATTAGAAATCCGCGAGTGCCATGATTGTTGCAGGAAGCGAGCTAGTGTAGATGCTGGAACTGAGACCAAACTGTGAACGCTGTGACAAGGATCTTCCGCCAGATAGCGACGATGCGATGATCTGTTCCTTTGAATGTACTTTTTGTAAGAATTGTGCCGCCGCAGTATTCCAGGGAACCTGTCCCAATTGTGGTGGCAATCTTGAACAGCGACCAATCAGGCCAGCTCAATCACTGGCTGCTTATCCTGCGTCGGCAGGCCGGGTGTTGAAGGATCACGAATAAGCCAACTGTTCTGCAGATCCGGACCGGTAGGTATCCAATAAGGGAATCAGGTAGCGAGATTTACGATCGGGCAGACTATGATCACACCGTTGAAACATACTTTACTGATACTAGCCGGAATCCTGTCGCTGGCACTTGGTGTTGTGGGCGCATTTGTCCCGTTGCTGCCAACGGTGCCGCTGGTTTTACTGGCGGGCTTCTGTTTTGCCAGGTCATCAGAGCGCTTGCACGGTTGGTTAATCAATAATCCCCATTTTGGGGCCATTATCCGCAACTTCGAGGCAGGCAGAGGAATTCCCAGGAGGGTGAAGGTCAGGGCCATCGTCGTAGTCTGGCTGAGTATGACTGTTTCAGCGTTGGTCGTTGCCCGATTACCCCTGGTAATCCTGCTTGCGACTATCGGAACCGGAGTATCCATTTTCCTGTGGCGCCAGCCCGAACCGGCTGCCCAGCCGGCTGACAGCTTGGACCTGAACGATTGAGACGATTCTTAGTCGGCAGTTAAGTACTGGACCCGATTGGTATGCTTATTTTAGACTCGAAGCAACCAATCCGGTGATCGGATCGAAAACAATTAGAAAAAATCGAGAGAAATCGAGAGAAATCGAGAGAAATCAAGAGAAATCAAAAAAAATTAAAAAAGAAGGAGAACAATGATGAGCGAACAAACGGGAGAAGCAGGCAGGTCTAAATTACCCCTTTTCCTCGGCGGCGGCGTGGCGGGGCTTGTCGTTATCAGCCTGGCCGGATTCCTGATCTATTCCTCGATCTGCCCCTGTGATTTTACACCTGGCGGTTATCTGTTTGGTGATCGCGAGGATGAACCGGTAGCTGACTGGCGCTTCGCCAATCAGGTAGAGCTGTGTCAGTTGCAGATCTGGGCAGGGATCCGACCTCATTCCATCAATCTCAACTGCATGGCTTCACCAGACGGCAATCTGTATCTGAGCTGTTCGGTGTGCGATACCAAGTATTGGGCAGCCCGCGTCGGGCAGGATGAGCCTGCCCGAATTCGACTTGACGGTGTAGTCTATCCGGTAGTGTTGAATCGGATTACCGAACCTGCCGAGATGGACAAAGCCTGGCAAGCACGCGACACTAAACTGAATTCGCTGCCAAATCCGGTTGGAGCTCCAACACCAGGTACTCCACGGGCAGATCGATGGTGGACATTCAGAGTAGAATCATCCACCTAAATAAATAACCGGGATACTAACAGGAGTTATCAAGATGACAGCTACAAACAGCAAGAAAAAGATTTGGGCATACAGCCTGGTTGGTTCGCTGGCCCTGCTGGCCGCGGGACACGCAGGCGCTCAGGATCAATCCTGGGTTGATCTGGCTATCCATAACATTGGTGAACCTATCAACACCATGTGGGCAGAAGGTGAACTTTCCTTTGCCGACGATGGCACCATGGTGTTCTGCAGTGCTCGTGAGGACATGGCTGTGGCACCTGGCGATCCCAAGGATTTATATATCGCCACTTTTGATCAGAACACAGGTACCTGGAACGAACCGGTCAACATGGGAATCCCAATTAACGCAGCACCAGCCACTGATGTGGACCCGCTGCGTCGTGGCGACGACCGCGAGCCCTGGATTACCGCTGACGGTAATACGATCTATTTCAAGTCAGATCGGCTCGCCACCAGCAATCCCAACAATGCTAACGACCTGTTTGTGACCCACAAGGTCAACGGTACATGGACAGAACCTGAATTGCTGGGATTTCCCATTAGCACTAACGAAGGCAACGAGCACTGCCCGGCCATTTTGCAGGATGGCGAAACATTGTGTTTTGCTTCCATGAGAGCTGGCGGTTTTGGGGGATCGGATATCTGGTGTTCCCAGCAGGACACAGGTGGCAACTGGATGGCCCCGGTAAATCAGGGGCCTAATATCAATACAGCGGCTGAAGAATTTCACTTCACCCAGGACACCAGCGGCATGGTTTACTTTACTTCCAATCGCGAAGGCGGGCTTGGTGCTATGGACCTGTGGGGCAGTATGCAGCAGGGTGAAAACAGCTGGGGTCCAGCGATGAACCTGGGACCTCGTGTCAACACCGAAGCAAACGACATGTGCCCGGCTCTACCGCCAGGTGGTGATACCTTCAGCTGGTTTTCCAATCGCCAGGACAACAGCCTGGGTAATATCGATATCTTCTGGACTCAGAAAGTCAACCTGGCTGAGTAGTCCGCGATACTGTCGGGAGGTATCTGAGTTCAGATTGAACTCAGATACCTCCCGGGAGTATTTTCCTGTCGCTGCTGGCGAGACAACCACGTTCTCTGTGGAATCCTTTGCCACCGTCAATTTGGACGAGGGGCAGTTATACTCACCGAAAGTAATTCGAGCGGGAATTATAGCGTTGCATCAGCGCTGGACGCTTAACCTTGATACGCTGCTGTTAGAGGGAAGGCTTACAGACCTATATAACAATAGAATATTGGCAAGCTATACCGCCGCAGAAATTCAGAACGACGAACTTCGAATTTACAATCCCAGGCTGATAGTGGGTGATATCTTTTACGAAGTCACTTTTGATTGGATTGAGTCGCAAAGCACTTCCAGTAATCCAATGTTCCTCCCAAGATTCGTGAGAGAAGAAAATGAAGAAAATGAAGAAAAAGGAGGAAAGGGACAAGAGACGGGCCAAGAAAAGAGATTGATTTATCTTTCTCATCAGCTCAATCCAATTAACTATGGCAGGCTGACCCTAGGAAACAGATCTGTTCCCGTTATTTCTAGTTCGCTTTATTTCTCATTATTCCGGCTCCTCGATACGCCGCGATCAGTGGATAACGTGTGGTGGACGTTCCTGTTCAATTCGACGTTGTGATGTTGATATATCGGAATGAAAGAAAAGGAGGTGTATAAATGCTTTTAATTATTGCGAGCATTTTGATTTATGAGTATGAACTGCCTTGGTGGATGTACGTGGTGGCAGCGGTGATGTACGGTTTCTCAGTTTGGTGGGATATGCTGAAAAGCGGCTGGTGGGATCGCGCATTTACCAGGCTGAAATAAATTAGCGAGGGCGGAATCTGTTAATGATTACTCAGTGGTTCGTTCCCTGAAAGATTATTCTAGAATATACCTTCAAGTAAGATAAATGAAGATGATAAATGAAGATAAATAAGGACAGATTTATTTTCATGGTTCGAAAACGCTAGTGCGAAAATAAATCTGACCCCATCCAGCTCTTACCCCATCCAGTTCCGTATTTTGTTTCCGCACCCTGCGCCCAAAAACGGCGAAAAACGCGACTTCCCAGTGAGTTGCCTTTGCTAGTTCGCCAAGGGGTCAGGCCTCATCTGAAAGTGATAAACCTTGCTGGTGGTGCCGGTGCCGGTTTCCATGTGGAACGGCGCGCGACTGGAGATGGTTGCCCACAGGCCACGGCCTTGCCAGCCGCCATCGGGATCATCGATGCGTCCATCCATCCACTTGGTATAAAAACCCAGCGGATAGGGTACCGTCAGGCGTACCCATTCACCGTCGTTGAGCACCAGCAGGCTGCCGGACTGGTTGCCGGTGTTGATGGGTGTGTTGGTGCCCAGTCCCAATGTGTCGAATTGATCCACCCAGGTATAATAGCTGCCTTCGGAGCTGCCGGATTGGTCTATATTCTTGAACTGGGGCAGGGGCTCGGCGAAGAAAGTCCAGCCTTCGGGGCAATGCTGGCCCGTGGCTTCGGGTCCGTTGAGGGGGCCGCGACACTGGCTGCGATCGAAGCGGCCCATGTGACCACTGGCCAGAGCAACCCAGGCAATGCCGTTGCGGTCGATGTCCATACCCCGGGGTGAGAAGCCCTCGATGGCATTGCCATCTTCATCAATAGGTAATTCATAGTACTCGGTCAATGCCGTATTGCTGGGATCGGCGCCTGGCGCGATACGCACGATGGCGCCGGGGTAACTGAGATTGGAGCCCCACACCGAACCATCCGCTGCCGGAGCGACAGCATAAAGTCCGGAGTTAATGCGTTTGTCCATCGTCGTGTCTACTGGCGCATCCGGTTCCACATAATCATCGCGGCGGCCATTGCCGTTGGTGTCAAGAATGAATGGCGTCCAGCCCTGGGCGGCGACGGCGTCGCCGGTTTCCAGGAATTCACGGGTGTTGAGCCAGCCAACAACAGAACCACCACCGCTGGTCCATAGGGTATTGTCGGCGTCCTCGGCAAACATTAAGTGGTGTGTGCCGAAGCAGGTATTGATGGGCGTGTAGACATCGGTGCGCGGATCATAGACGCCGAGGTGGCGGCCGGAGCGGCCCAGCGGAAACACCAGTGCCGACGGGTGATCAGAGCCTTGCTGGCAGAACGCGGGCACATTGCCCGGGTCGCGAGCCCGGGAGGTAATCCAGACCCGGCCGTCGCTGTCCATCATCGGGTTGTGCACGGTGGTGGCTGAATCCCAGATAGCTTCGTCGCCCCAGTAAGGAGAGGTTGCCATTACGGGTTGCGCTTCGCCCTCATAATTCGGGTCTTCCGGGAACACCGCAATCTGGTCGATGTTGTGAGTGGCAGGGTCCAGTACTGGCAGATAGTCGTGGCTGTTTTCCAGGGCGCCATAAATCTTGCCATAGGCATTCACCGTGGGATCGCGACGGTCGGTGGACACCAGGTCGTGCAAGTAGGCGGTGGGATCGGCCCAGTCCCATTGCGTGATTACGACATTGCGTTCCAGTCCCAGGGGTCGTGACGGCGCGGGCGGCAATTCGCCGGCGGCAATGCGGTCGGTCCAGTCGGCGTACATCTGCAGGGTACGCAGATCGCCCATGCCGGCCAATGTTCGGGTCATGAAGGCACCTGCCTGACCCGAGCGCACGCGTCGATTCCAGGCATCGAAACTGGTTTCCAGATTCGAGAACATGTCGGGAATGTTGCGGGTCGCGGCGTTGCCCATCTGGTGACAAACTACGCAGCCGCCATTGGTGACGCGGCGGATGTAATCATCCTGGGTCAGCACACCCGTGGCTATGCCGTTGCCATCGGGCCCGGTGCCAGGAAACTCATGCGCTTCGGGAATTTCCAGCAGGGAGTACCAGTAGCCCGCCGGGTAGTATTCTGCTGCGGCGGCCGCGTTTGGTGCGATCTCGGCGACAAGGTCGAGCCGCTGGCCGGGGCTGGCATTGGTGCGTGGTGAATCCACCAGACCATAGCCACGAACCCACACCTCGTAACCTGCCTGTGGCAGGTCGGGAATCAGGTAGCGTCCCTGGTCGTCGGTGACCACGGTTTTGGAGTAAAGGGTCGCCAGGTCGCGGGTCTCGGCAATAACCCAGACGCCCGCCTCGGCACCATTGTTGCTGGTGACGACACCGGTGATATCATCGTTTTCTAGGTTCATGGTGGCAGCAGGCTGAGGTGCAGGTGCGGCGGTCGTGGAAGATGATTGGTTGCTGGTTTCGGCGTCGCCACAAGCGCTAAGGAGTAAGACCGCAAGAACCAGAGATAAGGTCCGGAATGTGTGCATAATGACCTCTTTATTATTATAAGAAAAAGATGTAGTGGCTCAGTTTCGAAGTCCTTTTCGACATTGTGTCATTGCCAGTGTAGTTCAGCGTTTAGAGGGTTTCTTAACTTAGGTGGCAATCCGGACGCTTTAGAGAGGGTGTCTGGTTCTAGGCCAGTCACACTCTCGCCGCTATTCAATAGCACAAACGCGAAGCATTCAGGCTATGAAAGAAAGACGCAGAATACGGGGGCAAATAGCTTCCCCCGTACCTGCTTGGATTGACAGGCCTAAGCCAGTGCCCTGTCAAACAGAGCCAGCAGTCGACTCCAGGCATGTTCCGCCTGATCCAGATGAAAGACCTGGGAATCGATGGCACACCAGCCATGTAGCGTACCTTCGTAGACTTCGATCTCGGCGGAAATGCGCGCGGCACCATAAGCTTCTCGCAACGTGAACTTGGCGTCCGGGTCATTGGCATCATCGTTTTCAGCAACCGCATGCAACATCGCTGCCGTGGTGTCTGGAATCAGCAGGTGAGGGCTGTCCGGAGAATCCGTTGCCAGGCCACCGCCATGGAAGGTTGCACCGGCCTTGAATCGATCGGGCACAGCCGCCACGGTACGCATGACCATTGGGCCACCCATGCAGTAACCAGTGGTGCCGATTCCGCGACTGGTGTCAACTTCTGGCTGCTGATCCAGCCAGGATTGAAAAGCCCTGGCATCAGTGAAATGGGTATCGGCGTTCAGGTTGCGCGCCATAGGTAATACGAGGTTTCGCGTTTCCGTATCCCCGAAACTGGCGCCGAGTTTGACCACTGGTGAGCGAGCATCACGGTAAAATGGATTGACTACCAGTACCGCGTAACCGGAGCGCGCCAGGCGTGTACCCATTTCTCGAAAGGCCGGTCGCAACCCGAGAATATCCGGCCATACCAGCACGGCTGCATGGGCTCCCAGGGATGGATAGACAAAATAGCAGTCGGCAACACCATCAGGGGTGGTGATTTCGACATCACGTCCTGAAACCGGTTGGGCGTTGGCAACAGGTGGCAGCATTGCCGCTACTGCCGCGGTTGCCGAGATCTTGTTGAATTTACGACGGCTTACACCTTTGCTTTTCAGAAAGGCATCCGCATCTTGCTGGGTAGTTTCATCGCACATGACTATTTCCTCATGTTGTTGGTCTTGTGTATCGTGATGGTTCTAATCCTAATCAATCTTGCTGTAAGTTTCATCCAGTGCCGGCATGTAAAGCGGGGGGCTGCCGTAAAGCGGGCCTTGCATGAACTGCACAGAGTACTCCAGGGTTAATGGTTCCCGGCGGCGCAAGGCGTCGCGAAATGCATCGTAGTCCGCCCCGTTACCACCCAGCCGCTCGGGTGTTTGCGTGGCCTGGAAGTGGTCGTAGCTGGCGTAGCGTGCAATCAGATAAACTTCGTCATACTCCTCGCTTTCTACCGGAGCGCCCCCGGGCAGGTATACCACTTGCCACTGCCCTACCGGACGTACCCCGATTTTTTCCAGATAGGGATAAACCCCGTCCCGGGTCAGGGCGTGAAATTCTTCGAAGCTGCCTTTGCGGATTTTCCAGTAGACCAGGGCCAGGAAGTCTTCGTTGGGGCGGGTCACGTCATGTCGGACGGCGATTTCATCATCGGAGCCGTTGTTTGATTGCTGGAACGTTTCTCCGCTGCCGGGACTGAAGATCGGGCGGTCTTCCGCCATGTAGCCTTGCAGGAAAATTCCTCCCTTTGATCCGCGCATTACGGTTCGCCTGTGAGCCAGGGACGCATTGTTCATTTCCTGGTCCGGGCCATTTCCACCCAATAGATCTGATCCACCAGTCTCCCCTGAGGCCGCTGACGTGCTGGGTCGAGTAGCTTGCCAGTGTTCATAACTGGCGTAGCGCGCCAGTCGATACGCTTCATCCAGATCGGGGTTTTCGCTACCACCTGCCGGGTAGATAACCTGCCAGTCGCCGACTATACGGGCGCCAATTTTCTCGAACCATGGCCACACGCCCTCTTGACTGGCCTGATACCAGGTCTCGTACCGTCCCTTCTCCAGGAATGCGTGGCGAAACATCAGAACTTCTTGCTGACCGACGCGGGGAGCATCGTTCCTGACGGCTATAGCCTGGGCCGTTAAAATCGGGCTTGCAGATGCTGTTACCAGTAAAAACAGGAATGATGACAGCAGTTTGATTCGAATACCCGTTTGCAAGGCCTATTCTCCTTCATTTTGTTCATTGTCGGGAGCATTATTGCAGGACGCTAATGCTGGCAGATGAAGGGCTGCAGGTCCAGTGCGTTGAGTGTCTGTCTGGGTCATGGGTGTGGCTGTTCAAAGTATTGCATCCTTATTTGCTGCCAGGTTCTTTTTGTTTCGATGACGTCCTATACTGGCAATATGTTCGAATTAGCCTTAATTCTTTTGGTATTGCTGGCTGGCGGAGTATGGATATACAACCGTCTGGTACAGGACCGTAACCAGGTAATGGCTGCCTGGAGTGACATCGATGTGCAGTTGAAACGTCGCCACGATCTGGTGCCGCAGCTGGTCAATGCCGTAAAAGCCTACGCGGATTACGAGAAGGCGACCATGACAGCGGTGACCGAGATGAGGACGCAAAGCGATGCGGCCCAGCATCTACCGGAAAAGGCAGCTATCGAAGATGCCATGGAGAAGGCCCTGCATCGCCTTATTGTTGTTGCTGAAGACTACCCCGAATTGAAGGCAGATCAGAATTTCCGTCAATTGCAGGAAGAGCTGACGGAAGTCGAAAACCATATTCAATATGCGCGCCGTTTCTATAACGGGTCGGTCCGCATTCTCAATACCCGAATTCAATCCTTCCCTCATCTGTTAATCTCGCGGCCGCTGGGATTTCAGGTGGCTGAATTTTTCGAAGTAGATAACGCCACCGAACGCCAGGTGCCCAGAGCGGAGCTGAGCTGAATGTTTTTTCTTCGAGGCTTCCAGTCTGCATTGCTGGTGCTGTCGATAGTTCTCCTGTTACCGAGCGCAGTCCTGGCTCAGGAGCGCATTCTGTCTTTCGACAGTGTGATCACTATTGCTGAAAATGGCTCCATGACAGTGGCTGAGACCATTCGTGTGCGGGCAGAAGGAAATGTTATCCAGCGTGGTATCTTCAAAGATTTCCCCACTCGTTATCGTGATCGCTTCGGCAATCGGGTGGTGGTGGATTTCGAAGTGCTTGGCGTAGAAAGAGGAGGTCAGCCGGAGCCCTGGTTCACCGATCGTCTTTCTAATGGCGTGAGATTGTATGCCGGTGATGCGGATACTTTTTTGCAGCCGGGCGTTTACTCCTATACTTTTCGGTACAGAACCAGCAGGCAGCTTGGATTTTTCCAGGATTTCGATGAGCTTTACTGGAATGTGACCGGCAATGGTTGGGAATTTGCAATAGAGTCAGCTTCCGCCAGAGTGATGTTGCCTGGTCAAGTTCTGGCTGGTGATATTTCCATGGAAGGTTACACAGGACCGTTAGGCTCAACTGGCCAGGATTATACGGTTGGAGTTTTCGATGGCGGTGCCAGTATCCGGACCACCCGCTCACTGGCACGGCAGGAAGGTCTGACACTGGCCATGACCTGGCCCAAGGGTATCATCGAAGAGCCTTCCTCGCTGCAACGTTTCGGTTACCTGCTTGATGACAATCTTGGCCTGTTGCTGGCCCTGCTTACCTTAATCTTGATAGCTTCCTACCTGCTCATCATGTGGTCCAGGTATGGACGTGACCCGAAGGCCGGTGTAATTTTTCCACACTACGAGCCACCACATAATTATTCGCCAGCATCTGCCCGTTACATAACCCGCATGGGTTATGACACCCGGGCGCTGACCGCCGCAATCATCAATCTGGCGGTGAAGGGATATCTGAAAATAAACAAGGTGAACGATGAGTATGAGCTGGAGAAACTGGATTCCCTGACCCCTCTTGCTGCGGGCGAAAAACAGTTGCTTGGCGCGTTGTTTGCCGAGGGTGGCCAGGTAGAACTTGATAACAAGAACCACAAACTCATATCGAAAGCCCGGAGTGCTCACGCCAAGGCTTTAAAGCGCGACTATTTCGATATCTATTTCAAAAAGAACACCGGTCTGTTGTTGCCCTGTGTGCTGTTGTTGGTCCTGATGCTGGTGCTGGTCGGCGTGTTCGATTACCACTCACTGGCCGTGTTAGTGCTGACAGTGATGTCCGTGATATTCATGGCGCTCTTCGCCTGGTTATTGCGCGCTCCGACGCCAAGAGGCAGGTTGCTTCTGGATAAACTGGAAGGATTTAAGCTGTACCTTGAAGTGGCTGAAAAGGACGACTTGCATCTGCAACATCCACCCGAGCTTACACCTCAGCTATTTGAGAAATATCTACCATTTGCCATTGCCCTTGGAGTTGAACAGCCCTGGGCGGAAAGCTTCGCAGCGGTGTTTGCCAGACTGGCAGCACAACAGGCCCAGCCTTATCATCCTGTCTGGTATCATGGACACTTTAACTCCTTCGATCCGGCCGGTTTCACAGGCGGATTGGGGAAAGGATTCACGTCAGCAATTTCTTCTGCTTCCAACCCGCCGGGATCGAGCTCAGGTTCCGGTGGCGGCGGCTTCTCTGGAGGCGGCGGTGGTGGAGGCGGCGGCGGTGGCTGGTAGATGCACTGGCAGTTCCACTGGCCGGCAAGAATAGTCATCTAACTGAATGGGCAGGCTTATGACCAGCGATCAATCAGATTCACAACAGCCGTCAGCTCCGGAAAACAGCAATTTCCATGAACATGACAGTAAGGGGCCCGAAGTAAAATTGCCTCCACCTCTTGTATTTATAGCCGCATTGATTGTGGCGGGGTTGATTCAGGCTATCTGGCCGCTTGGTTTATCGGAGTCGGTGATACTGCGTTACCTGGGCGTCACATTGTGTGTGCTGGCGATCGTTTCACTGATCGTAATCGGCCTGATGTTTCATCGTCACAAGACCAGTATCAAACCCTGGGAGCCCACTACCATGGTAATGTCACATGGGCCCTATGCCTATTCCCGCAATCCGATCTATGTTGGATTCTGTTTTATTGCTATAGGCATTGGACTGGCGCAGAACAGCCTGTGGATAACCCTGAGCTTTATCCCTGCTGTATTTATAGTGTTCCATACAGCCATTGCCAGGGAAGAAAAATACCTGGAGAAAAAATTCGGGGAAGAGTATCGTCGTTATAAAGAGAAGGTCAGACGTTGGCTTTAGTTCCAGAACACACTGCATGTCAGGAGATTTATCCATGAAGTTATCCCGTCGTCAATTCGGACAGTGGTCGGCCGTCGCTGGACTGGGAGCAGCACTTCCCATGTTTTCAAGTTGTGCTGCCAGCCCCAGCGGGGCACGACCCGCGCCAATGATGCCGGCACCACGGTATGTGGATACCAATGGCATCTCCATGGCCGTTTATGAGCAGGGCGAAGGGCCGGCAATCGTATTTTGTCATGGCTTCCCGGAGCTGGCTTTTTCCTGGCGGCACCAGGTTGAAGCTCTCAGTGCAGCAGGCTACCGGACGGTTGCCCCGGACCAGCGAGGATATGGTTTGACCGGAGGCCCCGCAGATCCGGATCAGTACGGGATGGATTATTTCTGCGACGATCTGGTGGGTATGCTGGACGCTTTGGGAATCGAACGTGCCGTATTCTGCGGACACGATTGGGGTGGTGCCGTGGTGTGGTCCATGGCTCGCGTTTATCCCGAGCGGTGTCTTGGTATTATAGGCCTTAACACGGCAGCGGGACGACCTGCGGATTTACCGCCCGTTGATCCTTCTCAGGTTACCGGGCAAAACATGATTATCATGAGTCCGAATTTCTACCAGGCGACATTTCAACCTCCCGGGGTTGCCGAAGCCGTGCTGGAAGCGGACGTAAGACATACCTTTAACTTCATTCTCAGTCGTGGCGGTATCTGGGACCAGGAAGCTTTCGCGCGCATGCCGGAAGATTCGCCGGAACGCCAGATGGATCTGTTGACCTTGATTCAGCGAGAGCAACTGGATCAGGAAGTTTTCATGTCTGAAGAAGTCATGCAGTTCTTCACTGAAACTTACGAGGCAACCGGTTTTACCGGGGGACTCAACTGGTATCGAAATGCCTATAAAATCGGGCCTTTGCTGGCAGACAAACCTTCCCGCATCGAGGTCCCTTGTCTTTATGTCGGCGCTCAGCACGATGTGATTCTGCCGCCTTCGTCCGCAGATGGCATGGAAGATTTTATCACTGATCTGGAAAAATACACGGTGCAGGACAGTGGTCACTGGACTCAACAGGAACAGCCGGAAGAGGTAAACCGGGTCATTATTGACTGGATGCGTCGCAAGATTGGCTAACGCAAGAGGGGATCATCATGGTTCGATCAATTTATGTCAGAATTGTCCTGCTGGTAGCGTTGGTGATTCTGTCGGTATTAAGTATGAATAGTCTTCGAGCCGCAGAAAGCGTTGCAGAAGTCAGGCAGAAGTTTATCGGCGACTGGGAGCTGGTACGCTTTGTGCGCTTTCCTGAAGGCGGTGGCGAAATCGAAATGGACTACATGGGCCGGCTTCGTTACGACGAGGCTGGATATATGATGGGACTGGGTATGCCAAGTGATCTGCCGCTACAGGCTGAAGGTGCCACTGAGCGGGTTACCGGTGGTTTCGCGTACTGGGGCAAAGTTTCAATAGAACCAGAAGATGGTCGAGTTATTCATCATGTCGAAGGTTCACCCGGTGCCGCACAATGGGTTGGCCAGGACAACGTGCGTTATTATGAGTTCGATGGTGATCTGCTCAGGCTGTCTCTCAAAAATACAGAGGGAAGAATAACGGCAACGCTAACCTGGCGACGACAGTAGTTACTCAACACCTGATCAGCAAAGAATGAAAAATAGTCCTGGCGCCATCATCAGGAGATAGAATCTGATCCCTGCAATCCTTAGCCGTTCTCCTTTGGCATGCCCTGTCCCCGTCTGTCACAATGTCAACCATGACTCGGCGATGATGTCGCTCCATTCCAGTACACCTTTCTCGTCTTCAATCTCGTCTTGGCGAAGCTCCAGCATGATGCTTGGGATTCCTCTGCTCTCGCCCTGCACGGGGATGGTGTAGTCACAGTCGGCCTCAATCTCGTAAGGCTGATTGTCCCCTACCAGTTTCCCGGCTCCTCCTGGAAGATTACCGATCGTCGATTCTCTGATCCTGTCTTTTATCACTTCAATCCAGCGTTGGGCCAATTCCACATTGTGTCGATAGCAGACGCCTATGGACCAGGGCCGATCGATACCTCCCAGTGAAGACGCGAAACTGTGAATACTTAAGAGCAAGCGTGGTTGTTGCGTGGGTCTGGTCAGTAGTGTGGCTACCGCCATCTGATAGGGTTCAAATAAAAGCTGGCGTCGACAGTCGCCTTCTTGCTCAGTCAGGCCCGTGTTGCCCGGTATAACAATGCCCCCGCTGATATCTGGAATCGATTCGGAATCCGATGGCCAACGATTGCAATCGATAACCAGGCGTGAGTAATTGCTGAGCAATAAAGGAGCGTCGAAATGCGCCGCCAGCTTGCGCGCAACCCGCGCGGCACCTGGATCCCAACCGATATGACTCGCGAGTTCCTGTTCTGTCAGCCCCAGACTGTTCAGACTGGCAGGGACACGATTCGATGCATGGTCGCAGACCAGTACGAGATTGCCCTGTCCGTTTGGGTTGACCACTTCAAATGGTGCGGGTTCATTAGACCCCAGCAAGTCTTGGTCTAATGCCATCAGTTCTCAGGGACTTCATCCGCCCGCACCAGGAAGCTCTTCAGCAGTGTCTCACCGAAACTATTGCTCAAGGAGACATCGGTGGCATCGCGACCGCGTGCTATCAGTATGCGACCGATCAGGCGCTTGTTATTGCGCGGATCGAAAGTATGCCACTCACCATCAAGATAGGCTTCAAACCACGCAGCAAAATCCATTTCCGGGTAGGGAGGCGGTTGACCGATATCGCTGAGATAGCCCATACAATAGCGCGCGGGAATATTCAGGCAGCGGCAGAACGCCACCGCCAGATGAGTATAGTCACGACACACCCCCTTCTTTTCCTGATAGCCCTGCGCGGCGGTCATGGTATTGCGCGCGTATTCATAGCCGAACTCGATATGATTATGCACGAAGTCACAGATCGCCTGTACTCGCTGCCAGCCCGTTGGCCCGTTACCGAACAGACGCCAGGCTTCATTAGAAAGGATATCGGTTTCGCAATAGCGACTGCCCAACAGGTACACCAGAGTTTCCTCGGGAAGTGTTTGCACCGGGTATTGCTGCGCGTCAGGAGAAATCCTGTCTGGTTCACCATCGTCATAGATCACCGCATCATTGGAGATCTTGGTATCGCCAGCCTGGAGCATAAGTCTGGTTACCCAGTTTCCATAAAGATCGCGATAAGCGCTCAACGGAATCGGCGGATCGGTCATGATCTGATCCGGCGTGAGTAAATAGGCCGCCTGAGATGAATGGACGTTCAACGTCAGGATCATTGGTGTCGGCTGTGTGCAGTTGTATACCATTTCGTATCCGATTCGGATTTTCATAGCGTGTCTCATAGTATGGGCGTCGTCACTTCTTCTCCGGCGGCAAGAATTCGACGCTTGAAATCATTGGCGGTGGTAGACTAGAAATTTCGCGTCAGAGTTTCAATCCACGCTTCTGCTCTCGACTTATTCCCGGTTGGTTCTGGCCAATGGACCGCAACAAAGTTTGGTGCTGCATTGTTTTGCGAAATTGAGGAGTAAATCGATATACCAGCATTTAGGGTACCCGTGATTCACCGTGATGTATATCAAGGAAATAGAAACAGGTCTATTTTCATAAGGATATAGGGGCAGGTTGGTTTCTTGAGGAAATGGGAAACTTGCGGTGGGGCCCATTCGGTGCCAGCGTGGTAGGATGGATTGGGTGCTTTCATGATTGGCATTTCTCAGCTTCTGGTGACTCCCGGTGATAAGCTACAGAGCGATGCACCTGCTGGCCGTCCGGCCGCAGGCCTGGCGCAAGTTCTCGTGCAGTGGAACAATGCCTGGCACTATCACCAGGAGATAGTGAACCTGAATCCCGCGCTCCTTTGTCGTTCACCTTTACTATGTCCCGCCCAAAGTAGTTTCTGTTGCATAGTCAACGTCTGGAGTGGGCGGTT
>Ga0209578_10000529_pt1 | contig 46199 bp, 38 predicted proteins | sample tdAd472_FD_187127 | JGI IMG/M metagenome (GOLD analysis project Ga0209578, IMG submission 187127) | Marine sediment microbial communities from the Atlantic coast under amendment with organic carbon and nitrate - tdAd47.2 (SPAdes)... | ecosystem: Environmental > Aquatic > Marine > Coastal >...
TGCTCGCGCGTATTGAAAGATGCCGAACACCAGGGGCGCTTCGCCAACTGGCTGGATCATCGCTTTGATGTGCTGATGGCCAGGTATCGCAGCATACTGGAGGGCTGCCTGAACAACCGCGGCGCATTACTTTTGCTGGCCGCCTGCCTGCTGGGCAGCCTGCCCGTACTGTTCTTCCTGGCCCAGGAAGAACTGGCCCCGGAGGAGGACAGCGGTGGCGTGTTCGTGGTGGGCAATTCACCGCGTCATGCAAACCTGGCTTACTCCGATCATTATCTTGGCCAGGTCGTTGACATCTGGAAGAGCATTCCCGAATTCAGTCACTCCTGGCAGGTCATTCAATCGACGGGTAATTTTGGCGGCATCACCCTGTTTCCGTGGGGAGAGCGTGAACGCACGCAGCAGGAAGTGCAGGCAGAATTGCAGGCGAAACTGAATACGGTCGCGGGCATGGAACTGTTCGCCTTTGCCACCCCTCCACTGCCCGGTGCCGATGCGGGGCTCCCCGTCAGCTTTGTGGCCGCGTCCACCGCCGACTATGACGAAGTCAAACGCGTTGGCGATGAACTGCTGCAGGCTGCACGCGAATCCGGCCTGTTCGCATTTGTAACCCAGAGCCTGCAGTTCAACCGGCCAGAGATCGTTGTCGATGTAGATCGGGAGCGCGCGGCAAACCTGGGTATCTCCATGGAGGAGCTCGGCCAGACGCTCGCCGTCATGTTGGGCGAGGCCGAGGTTAACCGCTTCAGTCTGGATGGACGCAGCTACAAGGTGATTCCACAAGCCGCGGCCGATTTCCGCCTCACCCGCGAAGAAATGGAAAAGTACTACCTGCGTACCACCAGCGGCAGCCTGGTGCCATTGTCATCACTGGTTGCCCTGAGCACGAAGGTAGAGCCCAATACTCTCAGCCAGTACCAGCAGCTCAACAGCACTACCATAGAAGGTATTATGATGCCCCCCAACAGCCTGGGGGCTGGCCTGGCATTCCTGGAACAAACGCTGCAAGACATAGCACCCTCGGGATTTCGCGCCGGTTATACCGGGGCTTCGCGCAGTTTCGTGCAGGAGGTGGCCTCCTTCCCGGTGCTGTTTGCCCTGTCGATGTTGCTGATCTTCCTGGTACTGGCAGCCCAGTTCAACAGCTTCCGCGACCCGCTGGTTGTACTGGTCACCGTGCCCTTATCAATTTTCGGCGCGATAGTGCCTATCGCGCTGGGCTTCGCCACGCTCAATATTTACACCCAGGTTGGACTGTTGACCTTGATCGGCCTGATCAGCAAGCACGGCATCCTGATTGTGCAGTTCGCCAACAAACTTGCTGAGACGGGTATGGCAAAGAGAGAGGCGGTGCTGCAAGCCGCCTCGCAACGCCTGCGGCCTATCCTGATGACCACCTTCGCCACCGTGCTGGGGGTATGGCCGCTGGTGGTTGCCAGTGGAGCGGGTGCCAATAGCCGTTTCAGCATTGGCCTGATGATCACCGCAGGCATGCTGGTAGGCACGCTGTTCACCCTGTTCGTTGTACCGGTGTTCTACCTGCCGTTCAGCCAGCGCAACAAACGTGAGCAGCAACGCCTGGCTGTGCCAGCGGCAGACCCTCGCTAGGGGCTATTTTTCGTTCTCGGGCCTGTCATCGGCGCGCGCACCACCCTTGTACTCTTCCATCAGGTGCCGCTTGTACAGCTTGCCGTTATCGAGCCTTGGCAGTTTGGGGTGGAAGTCCAGGGCCCTGGGCAACTTGATATGCGACAAGCGTTCGCGCAGCCACTCCATGATCTCGATGGCGGTTTCGTCAGTGGCATCCGCCCAGTTCATAGGCTCGACCACGGCCTGCACTTTCTCACCAAATTCATCACAGGGCACACCAAACACCGCAACGTCGGCGACCTTATCATGGCCTACCAGCAGGTTTTCGATTTCCTGCGGATAAATATTCACTCCGCCGGATATGATCATGTAGTGCTTGCGGTCGGTGAGGTACAGATAACCCTCCTCGTCGAGGTAACCGACGTCACCTGTCGTGGCCCAGCCCCGGTCATTGTAGGCACCGGAGGTTTTCTCCGCCTCTTTATGATACTTGAAATTAGCCTGCTCGCCGCTGAAGTAGATTGTGCCTACCTCCCCGGCCGGCAGCTCGTTGCCCTCATCGTCAACAATATGCAGGACGCCTGAGAACGATCTGCCCACAGACCCCTTGTGTGCCAGCCAGTCGGCGGAATCGATAATCGTGGCGCCTATGCCTTCACTGGCAGCGTAGTACTCGACAATAACCGGCCCCCACCATTCGATCATCTTCTCCTTGACCTCCACTGGGCAGGGAGCTGCAGCGTGGATCGCGAACTGCATGGAACTGACGTCGTAGCGCTCACGTACCTCCTGCGGTAGCTTCAGCATGCGAATAAACATGATCGGCACCCATTGGCTGTGCGTCGCGCGGTGCTCCTCGATAAGCGCCAGGGCGCGTTCGGGATCAAATCGTTCCATCACCACCGAGGTGCCGCCCTGGTACAGGTTCATCATGTTGTAGTGCAGCGGCGCAGCGTGATACAGCGGTGCTGGCGACAGATAAACCGTCTCCTCGCTGAAACCGAATGCCGCGCCAAGACTCTCTGCCAGGGGGTGAGGAGCGTCCACATCATCACTGGCAGGCGGCACGAACACGCCCTTGGGCTGGCCCGTGGTGCCCGAGGAATAGAGCATGGCCACACCATTCTTCTCGTCACTGATAGGCTCTGCAGGCTGCGCATCGGTCGCTTCTTCCCAGGATTCATAGCCGTCGATCACACCACCGACCATGAAAAAATGCTCCACTGGACCGGCGACATCGCGTATCTGGCCGGCCGTGTCATGCAACTCATGTGAGCCGATAAACAATCTGGCACCACAATTGCCCAGGATATAGGCCGTCTCATCACGCTTTAGATGGCTGGAAATCGGTGTAAAGATAAGCCCCGCCCGCTGTGCAGCCCAGCAAATCTCCAGGAACCGGGCATTATTCTCCATCATCAGGGCGATGTGATCACCGGCCTGGATCCCCAAGGATCGAAATAATTGCGCGCCCTGGTTGGATCGTTCATCCAGCTGGCGATAGGTAACCATTTCGCCGGAGTCACCCATGACAATGGCGGGCTTATGAGGATACGTCTCGGCGGTGTAGCGAGGATGAGGCATGGCGCGTTCCGTTGATGAAACAAAGCGTGGAGCGCAGACATTATAAGGTCTTCTGTTACAACGCAACCGGCTGTTACATCACAACCGGCCTAGCGCTTGCGCATCAGCCCCTGCTGCATCACGGTGGCCACGTGAAGACCGCTACGGGTATAGAAACGCCCACGCACCAGGGTGCGGCCACCGCTGTTGCGCTCCAGGTTGGCGGTATGCAGCAACCATTCGTCTGCCCGGCACGGCGCGTGGAACCAGATGGCGTGATCCAGGCTGGCTACCTGCAGTTCCCCTTGTGTCCAGGAGCGACCGTGCTGTATCAGCCCGGCATCGAGCACCATGGTGTCAGACATATAGGTGAGCAGTTGCAGGTGCAGCGCCGGATCATCGGCGACTGGCCCTGTGGTCTTCATCCAGTTAAGCAACTCACCGTCTGACTGCTGCGGATTCTCCCAGTCGATGGGGCGCACCATGCGCACATCGAGGTCCTCACCCGTGGTGATCATGAAGTCCTCGTCCAGCGTGCCGCTTTCCAGCGCACGCTGCCGCTCACTCGGCAGGTCCTCCGGCGGGGTTACGTCAGGTATCGGCTCCTGGAAATCGAAACTGTCGTCCCCGGTCTGGAAGGACAGCGTACACACCAGAATGGGACGCTCTTTCTGCAGCGCGACTACCCGTCTTGAACTGAAGCTCCCGCCATCCCTGGCGCGCTCGACCTCATACGTCACCGGCTCAGCGCAGTCCCCGGGGCGCAGGAAGTAGGCGTGCTGGGAATGAATGACCCGCTGTGCCGCAACGGTCTGCTGGGCAGCGCTCACCGCCTGGGCCAGCACCTGACCGCCGTAGATCCTGAAACCCCGGGGATGCATATTGCGCCCCCGGAAACGGTCTTCGCCCAGGGATTCAAGGGACAGGATATCTACCAACTGCTGCAACATGCTGATTCTTCCGGGGTCTGTACAAAATGACCCGCCATTATCCAGAAATCTCAATCTGTGCCAAACTTATGCGACATTTTTTCTGTACCGGGAACAACCATGACCCGCGAACTTTCTCCCGCCGAACTGCGCCAGGCGATTCGCAGCGGCTCTTTCCGCGGCAACACCTCCGGCCTTGCCCCCGGCTTTGTCCAGTGCAACCTGACCATACTGCCTGCCGATCAGGCCAGCGACTTTATGCGCTTTTGCCAGGCCAACCCCAAACCCTGCCCGCTGCTTGCGGTATCGGCCGCACCGGGAGACGTTTGCTTACCACTTTTGGGGGATATTGACATAAGAACCGATGTGCCAAGCTACCGCGTCTTTCGCGACGGTGAGTTACACGAGGAGGTTGCAGACATCTCTTCACACTGGCGTGACGACCTGGTGGTTTTCGCACTGGGCTGTTCCTTTTCGTTTGAAGAGGCGCTCCTGGCCGATGGCCTTGACGTGAGAAATGTCAGCGAGGGCGTGAACGTACCCATGTACAGAACCAACCTGGACTGCACTCCGGCCGGTGCTTTTGCCGGCAAAATGGTGGTGAGCATGCGTCCCTTTCGCGCCGCTGATGCCATACGCGCGGTGCAGATATGCACCCGCTTTCCCTCCGTGCACGGGGCGCCGGTACATCTTGGAGACCCCGCGCTCATTGGTATCGATAATTTGGGTGCACCGGACTACGGCGATGCCGTGAGCGTGGCCGATAACGAACTGCCGGTATTCTGGGCCTGCGGCGTCACCCCGCAGGTGGCGCTGGAGAAAGCGCGACCGCCCTTTGCTATCACCCACAGCCCGGGACACATGCTGGTAACAGACTTACGCAATAGCCAACTGGCCGTGTTGTAGACCGACGAGTGAGATACCAATGTTACTGAACTGCGATCTCGGCGAAAGCTATGGCAGCTGGACCATGGGTCTGGACGCCGATGTCATGCCACATATTGACCAGGCTAATATCGCCTGCGGGTTCCACGGGGGCGACCCGCTCACTATACGCAACACTCTGCAACTGGCTGCCAGGCATGGTGTAGCAGTGGGTGCTCACCCGGCTTATCCGGATCTGGTTGGCTTTGGCCGGCGTTCCATGGCGCTCAGCGGTGAGGAAATCATCGCCGCCCTGCACTATCAGGTTGCGGCGCTGGATGGTATGGCGAGCAGCGCCGGGCTGAGCATTGACTACGTTAAACCACACGGCGCGCTGTACAACGACATGATGGCGAACGCGGATGTACGTTTGGCCATCATGCGCGCGCTGGCTGAATATCACCGCCCGCTACCGCTGATGCTGCAAGCCACCCCACAAGCTGAGGAGCATCGTCAGGAAGCGGCAAGCCTGGGGCTCACACTGCTGTTCGAGGCTTTCGCCGATCGCTGCTACGATGATGACGGCAGGTTGCTGTCGCGACGCCTGCCCGGGGCGGTACATGACCGGGACAAAATGCTGCAACAGGTGACGCAACTGAGCACGCAGGGCAGTTTGACAACCGTGAGCGGACATACCCTGGCGCTGGCAGCTGATACGCTCTGCGTGCACGGAGACAACCCGGAAGGTGTGCAGGCTATTCGGGAAATTCGCGCCCTGTTGGCCGGGAACTAGCCCGCTGTGGAACTGCACAGCGCCGGGGAAAACGCCCTTATTCTCTACCTGGGAAGCGAGACCAGCCCTGCCGTTTCAGCGCGCGTGCAAGCGGCCGCCGAAGCGATAGAGCAGGCGCTGGGTGACAAGCTGCTTGACCTGGTGCCGTCCTACGCGTCGCTGCTGATTATCTACGACGCCTACTCTACCGATCACCTCGCGGTGGCGCAGACGGTGCGCAACTGTACGGCCTCGCTGACCCTGCAAGACAGCAATGAAGGCAACATCGTCGTACTTCCGGTGTACTACCACCCGGAAGCGGGAGAGGACCTGGAAGCCCTCGCCGCAGGCGCGAACCTGAGTGTTGACGAGGTGATCAAGCTGCACAGCGGGTGCGAGTACCGGGTGTACGCCATTGGCTTTGCCCCCGGTTTTGCCTATCTGGGTGAAGTCGATCAGCGTATTGCCGCGCCGCGCCTGTCCACACCTCGCCAGCGCGTACCACGCGGCGCCGTTGCCATCGCCGACCGCCAGACCGCCGTCTATCCCGCCGTATCGCCGGGCGGCTGGAACCTTATCGGCCGCTGCCCGCTGCGCATGTTCAATCCCCAGGCCGAACCGACCATGCCGGTCGCCGTGGGTGACCGGGTTCGCTTTGAGCCCATCGACCGGGACCGCTTCCTGACGCTGGGCGGTGAACTGTGAGTTTGAGAGTGTTACAACCGGGTATTCTCGCCTTGCTGCAGGATGCCGGTCGCGTGGGCTACCATCGCGTTGGCCTGACCAATGGTGGGCCAATGGACCCGCAGGCATTCAATCTCTGCAACCGGCTGTTACAAAACCCGCCCGGGACCACGGCACTGGAGGTCAGCTTTGGCGGCCTGCAGCTTGCTGCAGAAGTGGATACCTTCATCTGCCTGACCGGCGCCGCCATGAACCTGCGCATCAATGGCCAGTCCAGGCCCCGCTGGGAAGTCCTGCCGGTGCAAGCGGGCGACACGATTGCCGTGGAGTTTGCAGAGCACGGCTGCCGCGCCTACCTGGGTGTGGCCGACGGCTTCAAGGTAACACCCAGTTTCGGCAGCAGCGCAACCGTCATACGCGAGAACATCGGTGGCTTGCACGGCGGCAAACTCGCGTCCGGTGACGTGCTGCCCTGCACCCGGACACTGGAGCGGGCAAGGCTTTATCTGCCGGAGGAACGACAACCGCGCTACCACGATATCGTTACCCTTAGAGTGATACCCGGCTACCAGCAGTCACAGTTCAGCCGCTATCAGCAACGCCGGTTCTTCAGCCACGCGTTCACCGTAAGCGAGCGCTGCGACCGCATGGGCTACCGGCTGGAGGGGCCCCCGATCGATTGTTCGGTTCAGGGTATTCTTTCCGAGGGTATTTGCTTTGGCGCAATCCAGGTTCCTGCGGATGGCCAGCCTATCGTATTGCTCAATGACCGCCAGACGATAGGCGGCTACCCTAAAATCGGGTCGGCGTTGTCGCTGGATTGCGCGTCACTGGCGCAGCTGCGCCCGGGCGGTACGGTGCATTTCACACCGATCACACCACACGCAGCGCATAACGCCCTGCACCTGGCGGACAGTTATTACCGTCGCCAACCCCTGCTGGAGCGCAAGCCTTGAACGAGTTGACGCTGAGTATCGAGATTGAAAACGCGCTGGTAGCTCGCAACCTGCGCGGCATGCAGGTGGCCCAGGCAGCGCTGCAACCAGGGTATTACCTGCGCGCCGCACGCAGCCTGCAAGACCGCAGGGGCACGATACTCATCGGCACCGGCTTTCCGGTCGCTGACACCTTTGAGACGGACGGCCCGGTGGGTGCCATAGCCCTCTATGATGCGCTGGCGGTGCTTGGTGCTGAACCGGTTCTGGCCTGCGCCGCGCCGCTGAGCAATTGCCTCGCAGACCGACGTCGAGTACTGGCACTAAAGTCTCGCGACGCAGCGCAGGCAGAAATTGAGGCAGGTGAAGTTCTTGCCAGAATTCAGCCGCAGGCTGTCGTTTCCATAGAGCGCCCGGGGCTCAGTGAAGACGGCCGCTATTACAACATGCGCGGCGAAGATATCACTGGGCGCAGCGGTTTTTTTGATGCCTACATCACCCGCGCAGACTGCCCCACTATCGCCATAGGCGATGGTGGCAATGAGATAGGCATGGGAAATATTGGCGAAGCCATCCGCACGCTTGACATCACTGCCGCGGTGACCGGCTGTGATGAGCTGCTGGTGGCTGATGTGTCAAACTGGGGGGCCTATGGGTTGATTGCCCTGCTCGCCCTGTGGGACGGCCGTGACTTGCTCGCCGATGTCGCACCGCTGGATATTCTGCGCTACCTCTGTGCCCATGGCAGCGTAGACGGTGTGACCCGTGAGAGCACGCTCACAGAGGACGGCCTGGACGCGAGTGAAGGGCAGAAAATCATCAACCAACTGCGTTACCTGACAGGCTTTGCGGGCAAGGTGGCAGGCGAGTAACGAGATAACCAAGCGGAAGTGACAAGCACTATGAGTATCGTATACCTGAACGGCGACTACATGCCGATGGAAGAAGCCCGTATCTCACCGATGGACCGCGGCTTTCTGTTCGGCGACGGAATCTACGAGGTGGTGCCATCCTATGATGGTAATCTTGTGGGCTTCACGCCCCATATGCAGCGCATGCAGGAGGGCCTGGATGCTATCGAGATCAAGCTTACGGTGGCGCATGAACAGTGGCGGGAGATTGCCAACCAACTCATAGCCCGCAACGGCGGCGGCAACCTCGGCATCTACTTTCACATCAGCCGCGGTGCCGACAGCAAGCGGCACCACGCCTACCCACTGAACATTGCGCCAACTGTATACGCTTTCGCGTTTGAGATACCGCCAGCGCCCCGGCCGGACAAATCCGCAGCCACCCCCTACACGGTTGCAACCGCCGAAGACCTGCGCTGGAAGCGCTGCAATATCAAATCCACCGCCCTTCTGGGGAACGTCATGCACTACCAGCATGGCCACGCCAGCGGCCACTCGGAAACCCTGCTCTATAATGAACACGGTGAACTGACTGAAGCGGCTGCCTGCAACGTCTTTGTGGTCAAGCATGGCATCGTGGCCACGCCGCTGCTGGACCACCAGAAGCTACCCGGGATTACCCGTCTGATGCTGCTGGAAATACTGCGAAGGGATGGCAGCATCCCGGTTGAAGAGCGGGTGGTGAAGCTCGAGGAGCTGGACACTGCTGACGAGGTCTGGACCACCAGTTCTTCAAAAGAGATCGCGCCGGTGATTGCGATCGATGGCAAGCCGGTTGGCAGCGGCGAGATCGGCGATGTCTGGCTGGCGGCGCAAACGCTGTTCTCCCGTCACAAGTTTGATTTCTGATGGGCAGGTCCAACCAGGCGAGACTTGACCTGGGCGCACTGCGCCACAATCTGGCACACGCCAGGCAGTTGGCCCCTGCGGCACGGGTAATGTGCGTGGTCAAAGCGAATGCCTATGGCCACGGCGCCGTGACCGTGGCCCAGGCACTTGATCCGCTGGCGGACGCGCTGGCGGTAGCCTGCATCGAAGAGGCACTGGAACTGCGGGAAAGCGGTATTACCTCACCCATACTGTTGCTGGAAGGTTGGTTTGAACGCGACGAATTACCCCTGGCAGTAGCAAACAACTTGTGGGTAATGGTCGACAACCAGCGGCAACTGCAATGGCTGGAGCAGGCCAGACTGCCCGCTCCCGTCACCTGCTGGCTGAAGGTCGATACCGGCATGCACCGCCTTGGTGTTGCGCCGGCGGACGTCGCGGGTTTTCACCAACGCCTGCAGGCCAGCCCTAATGCCCACGACGACGTTGTTACCTGTACCCACTTCGCCTGCGCAGACGAAGCGAACAACGCGATGACTGCCCGGCAGCTGGCGCAGTTTGAGAACCTGACCGACGGCATCACCGGGCCACGCAGTGCCGCCAATTCCGCCGGGGTGCTGGCCTGGCCGAGCTCACACTACGACTGGATACGCCCCGGCTATATGCTCTATGGCAACTCCCCCATGGTTGACCCTCACCCCAACACCGGGAGTTTGCGCGCGGTGATGACACTGGTCTCTTCCGTGATATCCGTGCGCCATGTTGCGGCAGGGGAATCAGTAGGCTACGGCGCCACCTGGATCGCCCGGCGTCCCTCGCGCATTGCCACTATCAGCATTGGCTATGGCGACGGCTACCCACGCATGGCCGCCAATGGCACGCCGGTACTGATCAACGGCCAGCGTGCAAGGCTTGCCGGGCGTGTGTCCATGGACATGATTACGGTGGATGTGACCGACCTGGATGCTGTGCAATTGGGTGATGAAGCTGTGTTATGGGGCAAGGACCTTCCCGTCGATGAGGTCGCGCTGCATGCGGGCACCTCGGGGTATGAGTTGACAACCCGAATGCCGGCCCGCACACCAAGGGTAGTGGTTGCTTGATAGCCAATTGAGCGTCCGCCCATCGCTCTTTGCCGGTGAACCAGTGGTGCTGACGCGAGCGATTATGTACTCTTTGCCCAACCCGACCTGACTTAACCCTGTCTTGGCAGCATGCTACTACTAACTGGATTTTCGCGATGAAGGCCTCTCCTACCAAGCCCTGGCAGGGCACTTGCCATAGCTTCGTTTACAGCTTCATTTGCAGCCTCTTACTGGCCTCTGGCCTCGCTGCGGCGAACACAATACCCACAAATTTATTCTTCGGTTCAGCCGGATTCCATGACGCTCAACTCTCTCCGGATGGCAAACACCTGGCCGTCATTCTGGACAAGGATGACCAGCGCGTTGCAGCCGTATTGAACCGCAAGACCCTTAAAATGACCAGCCTGCTGTGGGTGGAGGACGATCACCACGTGACGTCCGTGCGTTGGGCGAACAACGAGCGGTTTCTCGCGAGCCTGTCCCAGGAATCCGTGATCTGGGGCGATGCTGACGTCAACACCGGAGACCTGTATGCGCAGAACTACGATGGCACCCGAAACAAGATGATCTTCGGCTATCGCGGTGTCGAACGCACCTATGGCCACCACGAGATTCTGCACACGGTGCCCGATGACCCGAAACACATCGTCATCAAGGTTGCGCCATGGGGCGCGACATGGGGTTCGCTGACGGAAGCGCACAGGCTTAACGTGAACACCGGCGAACTCAAAAAAATCGCCCGGGGCAAGGTAAGGGATGGCCATTTTCTCACTGACAATCAGGGCAATGTTCAGCTGAACTACGGCATTGACAAGAACGACAACCCCGTCATATACCAACGCGCTGGGGCGACCTGGGAGCCTGTCACCGTGTTGGACCCCGACATTGGCGACATCGACCCACTGGGTTTTATTGGCAGCAGCAACCGCGTCTACATCCGTGGCAGCCGCAGCGGTCAGCCGGAAGGCCTCTATATCCTCGATCTCGATACAGGCAAAACCGAGACTCTGCTGGAGCCCGAGGTGGCCAATTTGCGCAGTTTCGAAACCGCAGGGAAGGAAGACCGGATCATCGTCGCCTACTCTATGCCAGGCAGGGAGAAGGTGCACTACGTGGAGCCCGGTGACCCGCACGCCAGGCTGAATCGCGCGCTTTACAGCGCGTTTCCAGACCAGGCTATCGAACTGCTTAGCAGCACCGATGATGAGTCGCTCATTACCCTGAAAGTCAGCAGCGATACCAACCCGGGCGATTTCTACCTGTTTGACACGCAGGCGATGCAGGCCACCTTCCTGTTCTCTGCCTTTCAGGACATAGCGCGAGGACAACTGCGACCCATGGAGCCGATTCATTTCCAGGCGCGCGATGGCCTGGAACTGCATGGCTATTACACCGCCCCCGGCGCCGGACCACAGCCAACGGTGGTGCTGGTGCATGGTGAGCCACACGGCATTAGAGACTATTGGAGCTATAACGAGGAAGTGCAGTTCCTGGTAAACCGCGGCTATGCCGTACTGCAGGTGAACTATCGCGGTTCCGACGGTTATGGCCCACGCTTCCGCAAGCAAGGCTATGGCCAGTGGTGGGGGAAAATCCAGGACGACATTATCGACGCTGTCCACTGGGCTATCAATTCGGGAAAAGCAGACAAAGATAGAATCTGCATCTACGGCGGCAGCTTTGGCGGCTATTCGGCGTTGATGGCCCCCATTCGGGCGCCCGGCTTGTTTAAATGCGCTATCGGCTATGTCGGTGTGTACGACCTGACATTGATGCGCGAGCGCGGTGACATCACTGACAAACTATGGGCGGAAGACTACCTGCAGAAAGTGATTGGCAGCGACCCACAAACACTGCGCGATAACTCTCCTGTTCACCTTGCCAGCCAGCTGACCGTACCGGTTTTTATCGCGCACGGCGAGATGGACGAACGGGCACCGGTGGAACACGCGCACCGCTTGCGCGCGGCTCTGGAGCAGCACAAAAAACCCTATGAATGGATGCTGCTTAAAGGCGAGAGACACGGATTCAGGGCAATAGAGAACAAGGTTACATTTTACGATAGCATGCGCGCGTTCCTGGACAAACATATTGGTGGGGCGTCAACGGGCAGTAAAGACCACTGAATAAACGGGTTACACCCAACAATGCAAACAACAATAAAACGCTTGTCCAAAATCCTGTTGGGGATGTTGCTGGTTATCCTTATCGCGGCCGCACTCACGTTTTTCTGGTTACGCTACGAGTTTGCCCGCGTGCAGAGTGATGTCAGCAGCGACAGCTACTGGCGGAATACACCGGTACAGCAACTGGACCTGACGCTGCCTTCGCCTGCACCCTGCCGGGAGACAAGTACTCACCCTCGCGCCTTCTTTGGGGCACTGCACGTTCATACTGCTGCCTCCTACGACGCCACAGCCTTCGGCAGCACCACCAGCGCCGACCAAGCCTACCGCTTCGCCCGGGGTGATACGCTACCGCTGCGACTGCGCGGTGACCCGGAAGGCTTCGCCGCGCCCCTGCAAACCATCAGCTCGCCTCTCGACTTCATGGCAGTCACCGACCACGCGGAGTCGCTGGGTGAGACGCGGCTCTGCTACACGCCCGGTAGCGATGCGCATGCCACACTCGTCTGCAAGCTTTACCGAGGCGATATTCGTTTACCCGCAGAACCTGACATGCAGCCTATTCTGCGCCTGGCCACGCTCGCCATTTTTGGCAAGGATCGCTCAAGCCGCGTGTGTGGCGCAGACGGCAGCCTGTGCCGCCTGCGCGCTGCCGAAATATGGCGCGAGAACCAGCGCAGTGCAGAGCAGGCACTTGATCGCACTGGCGAGTGCAGCTTTACCACGTTTCATGCCTATGAATACACGTTGGCTGAAGAATCATCCAACCTGCACCGCAACGTGATCTTTCGCTCTGCGGTGGTACCACAGGCCACGATGGGAGCAAAAGACGCAGCCACGCCGGAGGCGCTTTGGACCTGGCTGAAGCGTAGCTGTATCGAGGGCAACCCCCACTGCGATGTACTGGCAATCCCGCATAACAGCAACTGGAGTTCCGGTCGCATGTGGTATCCGTATAGCAACCGGGATCTGGACGCAGACACGCGACAGCGGCAGGCCACACTGCGCCGTGAACTGGAACCGCTCGCGGAGATTATGCAGACCAAGGGTGACTCCGAGTGCCGCAACGGTATTGCCAGCGTGCTGGGGGCTGCCGATGAGTTTTGTGACTTTGAAAAACTGCGCGCCGCTGGCGAGCAGATAGAAGACTGCGGCGAAGCCCTTGGCAGTGGCGGCATGATGCTCACGGGCTGCACGTCGCGCTACAACTTTGTGCGCTACGCGCTTGCCGCCGGCCTGAAAGAGCATCGGGACCTCGGCGTTAACCCCTTCGCCATGGGCATCATCGCCGCTACAGATACGCACAATGGTATGCCAGCTGCTGGCAGCGAGAATAATTACCTTGGCTCCCATGGCATGGACCGAAATGTACTGAGCCGCCTGCAGGGCAGCAAGGAAGTGCCGGGGGACATTGGCAAGGGATCACCGGTTCGCTATGGCCCCGGTGGTATCGCCGGCGTCTACGCGCATGAGAACACGCGAGATGCGCTGTTTGACGCCATGCGCAGGCGCGAGACATTCGGCACCAGCGGTCCGCGCATAGAGCCGAGGTTCTTCGCCGGTTGGCAGCTGGACCGGGTCAGCTGCCAGTCGTCTGACCTGCTCGCCCAGGCCTACGAACTGGGCGTACCCATGGGTTCCGAAATCAACCCTTCGGACGCCGGCGCAGGCAGCGAAGGTCCGGTATTCCTCGCCAGTGCCACCCGCGACCCTCGGGACGGCGCCAACCTGCTGCAGCGCATCCAGATCATCAAGTCCTGGGTAGACCAGAACGGCGCTACCCACCAGGCAGTGCATGATGTTGCCGGAGACCCGCAGAATCAGGCAAGCGTGGACGCTACCACCTGTGCGGTAAGAGGCAGCGGCTTTAACCAGCTCTGCGCCACCTGGCGCGACCCGGACTTCGATCCGGCCGTTTCTGCTGTGTACTACGCCCGTGTGCTGGAGAACCCCAGCTGCCGCTGGAGCCGACACGATTGTATCCGTCTGCCCGAAGACCAGCGCCCTGCAAGTTGCGATGACCCGACGCTGCCCTGGCAGGTGCAGGAGCGCGCCTGGACCTCACCGGTCTGGTACTACGCAAACTAGCCGGCGCCTATCCGCATATCGAGCTGGATCAGTGTGCGCTACGCACGCCAATCCATTAACATAGCGACACGAGGCAACAACAAGGACCCGCCCTTTTGGCAGAGCAAAGTGATTCTCTCCCCGACGGCAGCATACTGGCCGCTATCGATCTTGGCAGCAATTCCTTCCACCTGATCGTCGCGCGTATAGAACACGGCGAAATGCGGCCCGTGGAGGTGCTCGCGGAAAAAGTGCAACTTGGGGCTGGCCTGGAGCGAGGCCTGCTTGGCGCCGATGCGATTCAGCGCGGCCTGGATTGCCTGGCACGATTTGCCCAGGTATTGGACAGCCTGGCACCCACACGTGTACGCGCAGTGGGCACCAATGCACTGCGCCAGGCCAAGAATCGCCAGGCGTTTACTGAACCCGCCAGCGAAATCCTCGGCAGCCGCGTGGACGTAATCTACGGGCGTGAAGAGGCACGCCTGGTCTATCTTGGGGTGGCGCACACGCTGGCCGACGACGCCAACTCGAGACTGGTGATTGATATAGGCGGAGGCAGCACTGAATTTATTATCGGCGAGCGATTTGAACCGCAGAAGCTGGAGAGCCTGCAAATGGGCTGCGTGTCCTTTGGACGGCGCTGCTTTCCCGGCGATGTCATCTCTGCAGAAAACTATCAGCAGGCCTATGACCGCGCTCGTGTAGAAACCTCGCATATACGCTATCGCTACCATGCCGCCTACTGGGCCGAGTGTGTCGGCTCCTCAGGCACGCTTAACGCAATCGAATCCATCGTGACCCTCAATGGCTGGAGCGATGGTGGCATTACCCGCAAGGCGCTGCACAAGTTGCAGAAAAAACTGCTGAGCTTTGATCACTTCGAAAACATAGACCTGGAAGGGCTGTCTGAGAACCGGCGCAACGTCATTGTGCCCGGCGTGGCTATTGCCAGCGCCCTGTTCGATATTCTGGATATTGAACACATGCGTACGTCCCGGGGGGCACTCCGCGAGGGGGTCATCTACGACCTGATGGGGCGACTCAGTCACGAGGATGTACGCGAACGCACGGTGAACGCTCTGGTGCAGCGCTATTCCGCCGACGAGGACACAGCCGCAGTCGTGGAGCGACGCTGCCGCACACTCTTTGCTGCCACGCGCGGCAGTTGGCGGCTGCAGGATGAAGACTGGGACCTGCTGCACTGGGCAGCGCGCACCCACGAAATTGGCATGGCTATTTCTCACAAACACAGCAACCGTCATTCGGCCTACCTGCTGCGTAACGCCGACCTCCCCGGCTTCTCCCAGGCGGAACAGGAAAACCTGGCCCTGTTGTCACAGGGTCAGCGTGGCAAACCGCCCGTCGAGCTGCTCGACGAGTTGCCCGGCAAAGAAAGCAGGCGTATGCGCTATCTCCTGGTGATCATTCGCCTGGCTGTGCGCTTCAAGTACGTTGAAACGCTGGCGGAGCTGCCTGACTTCGGTGTGCAGGCCGACGACGTCTCGCTGACGCTGGGCTTTCCCGCCGGGTGGCTGCAGGATCACCCGCTGACCCTGAGCGAACTGGAACAGGAACAGGCCTACCTTGGCAAACTGGGCATTGAGCTAAGCTATTCCTGAGCAGCCAATGTCGCCCGCGCGGACAACCGGCTGATGTCGGCGAGATAATCAAGCAGAATGGCATTGACGGCAGGGGCCGCTTCCAGCTGCACCATGTGCCCGGCACCGGGAATCATTCGTACGTCCCTGAGCCCGGGAAAAACAGCCCGCATCAAACCGATAGGGTCGTCGCCGTGAAACCCTTCCAGGTCTACATCATGTTCGCTGCCGATAAAGTACGCGGGCACCGCACTCTGCACACCCTCCCAGGGCCTGCGCTCCTGCCATTTAATATCCATGGACCGATACCAGTTAAGGCCTCCGGTGAACCCCGTACGGCTGTATTCGCTGACGAAAAACTCCAGTTCCAGCTCGGACAGCCAGGACCAGGGCAGCGGTGGAGGTTCAGCCATCGCGTCCATATAGGCAGTGCCCGGGGGGTGTTTGAAGCAATCGAAATAATTGCCGGCGCCGCTGAGTGTATAAAACACCTGATGCAGGAAACGACGCGGCGCTGAGTCGAGTTCCCGGTCAGCCCGTGGCGGTTCGCGGAAATATTCTATGTGCAGAAAATGCTGCTCGCCAATGCGTCGATACTCACTAAGCGGTGGCTCATCGGGATTGTGGGGTGCCGCCGGATTCTCCAGGCCAATGACAGCCAGGACCCGTTCCGGGTGGCGCAGCGCCAGGTCGTAAATGGCAAACGCGCCAAAATCGAGTCCGGCGAATACAGCACTCTCCAGACCCAGGTGGTCCAGCAGGCCGGTCAGGTCGGCGGTGATATCCGCCACAGCGTACGCCTCTGGCTCCGCAGGGGCTTCCGTTTGACCCATGCCACGCATGTCCGGCGCAATCACCCTGTATCCCGCCTCGGCCAGCGCGGTAATCTGTCGATGCCAGCTGAACCAGAGGTGTGGAAAACCATGGCACAGCACCACCGGTATGCCGGTTCCCTGCTGCACAAAGTGCATGCGAATACCATTGATCGTGGCATGGTGGTGCGTCCAGTTCATGCCACGGCCACCGGGGTGCTGAACATCAGCGCAGGCATGTTACAGGTCGTAACCGCGCTCGTCGTGCAGCACCAGGTCCAGACCCTGGGTTTCCTCGTCAGCATCCACGCGCAAGCCGACCATGGCATCAACGAGTTTGAGTATGAGCCAGCTCACCACTGCGGTATAGGCAAAAGTGGCGATCACCCCGGTTGCCTGCACTGTCAGCTGTCCGCCAATACTGGTGATTCCGTCGGAAAAACCGTTGCCGCTGAATATGCCCAGTTGGGTAGAGCAGAACACACCGGCGAGCAGCGTGCCCAGAATTCCGCCAACACCATGTACCGGAAACACATCCAGGCTGTCGTCTATGCGCAATTTGTTCTTGATCCAGTTGGTGGCGAAGTAACACACCACGCCAGCAGTGAGGCCAATGAGCACGGCAGCGGCGGGCCCGACAGAACCCGAGGCCGGGGTGATAGTGCCCAGCCCGGCAACCATACCGGTGACAATACCCAGTACCGAGGGCTTGCCGTGCCTGATCCATTCCATGGTCATCCACGCCAGCGAGCCGGCGGAAGCCGACAAATGAGTGACCAGCATTGCCATCGCGGCACTGTTATCGGCGGCCACCGCTGAGCCCGCGTTGAAGCCGAACCAGCCCACCCAGAGCATGCCTGCACCCATCACCGTCAGTGTCAGGTTATGCGGCGGCATGGCCACTGTGCCGAAGCCCCGACGAGGCCCCATAATGACCGCGGCCACCAGCGCAGCTACTGCGGCCGTGATGTGTACGACGGTACCGCCGGCGAAATCCTGAAGGCCCATGTTGCCCAGCCAACCGCCGCCCCAGACCCAGTGGCATACCGGTGCATAAACTACCAGCAGCCAGATAGAGCAGAACAGCAACATGGCCGAGAAGCGCATCCGCTCGGCAAAACCGCCAACAATCAACGCCGGCGTAATGATGGCGAACGTCATCTGAAACATGGCAAACAGCACGGCGGGAATGCCACCGTTGAGGCTATCCATAGTCATACTGGCAAAGAAAACATTGCCGAAATCGCCAATAAAGGCTCCCTGCTCCACCCCGTCAGACCCAAAGGCAATAGAGTAGCCCACGGCAAACCACAGCAGCGACATCAGGCAAGTCAGTGCAAAACACTGCATCAACACAGACAGCACGTTCTTGGAACGCACCAGGCCGGCGTAGAACAGGGACAAACCGGGAATGGTCATGAACAGCACCAGGGCTGTTGCGGTGAGTATCCAGGCCGTATCGGCCTGATTGAGTTCCTGGGCGCTGGCCGTATTGGCAGCAAAAACGGTGCAGACGAGCAGCCCCGCGCGTTGCAGTGATTTCATTATTCTCTCCTTGATTACAGTGCGTCGTCGCCGGTCTCACCCGTGCGGATGCGAATACTCTGCTCCAGTGGCGCGACAAATATTTTACCGTCGCCAATTTTGCCGGTGGCCGCCGTACTGCAAATCGCCTCGATCGCGGCATCCAGTTCGGCATCGCTCACCGCGATCTGGATTTTGACCTTGGGCTGGAATTCCACCAGATATTCAGCACCGCGGTAGAGCTCGGTATGGCCCTTTTGACGGCCATAGCCCTTGACCTCTTCCACCGTCATGCCGGCAATACCCACTTGCTGCAGGGCCTCGCGCACGTCATCCAGCTTGAACGGCTTGATAATCGCGGTCATCATCTTCATCAACGTATCCTCGCCTGATTATAATATTTCAGGTCAACGGGATACGCCTGCAGCGGCTGATTGCCAGCCACCGCCAGGCACGCCCGCAGACCGCCTGAAAGCCTGCCACAACAGAGACTGAAAGGTAAGCGCCGTGAGTGCCCTTTTCAGGTGCAGACAGCCGTGCAGCTCTGGCAGTTGAACCACGTTCGGTCAATATAGGGCGCGCAGGTGCATCGCTGGCCTCTTCGTGGTATCTACAGCAACAACCCTGACCTGCGGAAAAACTGCCCATGTATCACCTTTTCGCCATCGCGTTTACACTTGTCACAGCTTGCGCGTCTGCTATCGCCCAGCCCGCGTTCCCTCCCCCGGCGCGTCACGTCATTTTATTTATAGGCGATGGCATGGATGAGCAGCAGGTCACCATCGCCCGCAATTATCTGGTTGGCGCAAATGGCACGCTGACCCTGGACAGCCTGCCAGTGCGCGGTGCAGCGCAGGTACTGACCAGCGAGGACAAAAGCAACGGCAGGCCTGTGTACGTGGCAGACTCAGCCAACACAGCGACCAGCATGGCCACCGGAAAAGTCACCAGCCGCGGACGCATTGCCACCAGTGCGGGCGACGATCAGGACATCACCACCATTATTGAATTGGCAGAGGCCGCGGGCTATCGCACCGGGCTGGTCAGCACCGCCAGCGTCACTGACGCCACTCCCGCCGCGTTCATTGCTCACATCAGCTATCGACTCTGCGAGAATCCCGACATCGTTGAAGAGGTCATATACCCATCCTCGTTCCGCGACATAAGTCTGGGTGGCTGCCCCCGGGACGCCAGCAAGAACGGTGGGCCTGGCGCTATTTCAGCACAACTGGCCCGCTCGCCTGTAGACGTCATTCTGGGCGGAGGCCGCAAGCATTTCGACGTGCAGACCGAAGCCGGGGACGGCACCGTCCTGGAGTTGGCGAGACGCAACGGCTTCCAGACGGTGAGCACCAGGGCGGAACTGCTGGCCAGCACACCGGGCCAGCCTGTGCTCGGCCTGTTCTCACGCAGCACCATGCCCGTGCGCCTGCAGGGTGAAGGCGGACGTATTGCCGAACTACCCCGCCCCAGCCTGCTCAATCGCCTGCATTCCTACCTGGGTGAAGTCACCCTGCCAGCGACCATGAGCTGCGAAGCCAATCCGGACTTTGCCAACACGCCCAGCCTGCAACAGATGACCGAAACCGCCCTGCAACACCTCTCGGCAGGGAACAGCAAGGGGTTTTTCCTGATGGTTGAGTCGGCATCCATCGACAAGGAATCGCACAAGCGCAACCCCTGCGGTTCTATTGGCGAAGTGGCACAACTCGAGGAAGCACTGCAAAGTGCCCTGGCGTTCGCCCAGCAGCATCCCGAGACACTGATCCTGGTGACTGCGGATCACTCCCAGGCGGCACAACTGATCCCCTACAGCAGCCTGTTCGAGCAATACCCGGTACCTACCTACACGCCCGGTTACGTGGCGCGTATCGAGACACCTGAGGGCGGCATTATGGCGGTGAACTATGCGACCAGTAACTTCATGATGGAGGAACACACCGGCGCTGCCGTACCGGTTTACGCCAATGCTGCGGGCGTCGGCCGAGTGCCGACTTTTCTGCAGCAACCGGAGCTGTTCACGATCATGGCGAAGTACCTGGACTTAGCCGCCGCGACAGCCGAGTAAACGCGCAGCGCGGAATGCCAGAGCTCCGCTGAGGCATTACCGAATTGATCAGAGGTGCCCTAGAGATTCACCCAACTGTTTAGCGCGCGCAAACGAAACTGCGTGTCACCGTATCGGAGCACCACCGAGTCCGGAAGAATGTCTTCTACCTGCATGCCCGATACCGGGCTGCCACCCTTGCCAAGGCGCTTGCCATTGAGCAGTACCCGTGACTGACCCGCGAGGCCGGAATACTCATGTCGCTGGTAGTAGATTGTGGGAATCCCGTCCTTGACCTGCTGCGAAAGATCGCTGATGAACGGCGCCGGATGCTCCGCCAGACGGGCGTCCTCGAGGTCGCTTTCCGCCTGGCGCAGCAGGCGCTCTATATCAACGCTCACTTCCTCGGCGCTGGCATCCGCGGCGTCCTCTTCAGCTATGGCTGAACCCTGCGCCGGGACAGGCGCTGTAGTGGACGCTGCGCCAGGCTGATACAGCGCGTCAATGTCCGGGTCTACCGCATTATTGTCCCAGGCAGTACTGGCCGTCTCGACCAGGGCCTGGTCGATGGCGGTTTCGGGGGTCAACGGCACCCGCTCCGCTCTGCTGGCCTCCGCAATGGTGGGCGGTTGCGTCAGTGCCGCAGTCGCAGCCGGGCGCGGCTCCGGCGCCACCGTGGGCGACGACGCAGGCACGTTTGCGGAGTTCTGCTGTTGCGCCAGGGGCTGTTGTTGCGGGGAAGACGCTGGCTGGACCGGGGGTTCGCCCTGGCCGACCTGACTCCTGTCCCAAAGCAGCCAGGCAAGCAGTAGCAGCGCTGTCACCAAAGCCGACACCAGCAAGCGTATCCTGTGATCAGGCTGTTGCTCGGTGACGGATTCGTGGCGCGTCGCCAGACCGGGAACACCGCTGGTATCTTCCCGCGAGCGGTTCAGGGCATCGAGTATCAATGACATGGGGCTACTGCTCCTCTGCGGCAGAGTTGCGCAACGCTCTCAGGGCCGCAGCAGACGTGGTATCGATACCCAGTGCTTCATTCAGCTTTAGCAGGGTCTGCAGCCCGACCACGCCATCATCCTGCAGATCATTGGCCCTCTGGAACAGCACCACTCGCTGCTTTAGCGCAGCATTGAAGCGCCTGTCTGCAAGCGGGCGCGACTGTTGATCCAGTTGCGCAAAGAGCCTGGCGACCTGGGTCACTGCGGGGCCACTGTCACCCTCCGCCAGCGGACGTTCATATTCCGGTGGCACCTGCCAGAGGAAGCGATAATCCCCGGTCCACAGTGGCGCCATGTCCGCCAGCTGCACCTCCTCTGCACGACCCTCCACCGCTACCCAGGCGCGCCGATCCTGAATACTCAGCAAGACCACGCCGGCGGCGAATCGCTGCGGCGTCACCATGTCCAGTAAAAGCGGGCGCTGGATACTGGCCAGTTCATCCCAGGTGCTGGCGGTCCCCTCTATGCAGGCAACGGGCCGCGTTCGGTCGGGCCGCGCACGGTCGGGCCGCGTTCGGTCGGACCGCGAACGGTCGGGCCGCGCACGGCTGTCGCACACAGCGCCCGGGACAGGCTCATCACTGGACAAGGTCCAGAGCTGGGCACGCGCAGCGGAGGCGGGCAACAACCACGCAGGGTCCGCCGTGGGCGGTGATACCAGCTCTCGCTCGGGGTCGACGGTCGCGGCAGTTGCAGCGGCCGGTAGCGGCGACTCGTGTGCCTGCAGGCCTGGCTCCACCGGGCGTTGCACTGCTGGCGGCTCAGCGGGCTGCCGCAGCGCCCCCGCTTCCTCACTCTCTTGCAACACCCAGGCCGTGACGGCAATGCCTATCAGCACCAGCGCCGCCAGCGCCCAGGGCCAGCGGGCTGCATACCTGGGCCTGTCCTCACCCAGCACCTCACGCGCTGCCAGCCTCAGCGTGGCTCTGTCGGCACGGCTCTTGTTGCGGCCGTAGGCGCCCAGCAATACCCGGTCGCAGAGCACATTGATCAGTCGTGGAATTCCCCGGGTGCGCTGGTAGATACCGCGTACCACCGCCGGCGGAAAAAGTACGCGGTCAGGTGCCATACCGGCCACCTGCAGCCGATGACGAATGTAGGCACCGGTCTCAGCCAGGTTGAGCGGACCCAGGTTGTAGCGCGCCGTAATGCGCTGATTCAACTGGCGCAGCTCAGGCCTGGCCAGCATCTGGGCCAGCTCTGGCTGACCGATAAGGATAATCTGTAACAGCTTCTCACTGTTGGTCTCGAGGTTGGTGAGCAGGCGAATCTGCTCCAGCACATCGAAATCCAGATGCTGGGCCTCGTCGATCATGAGTACGGTCTTGCGGCCACCAGCATGGTTGTCCAGCAGAAATCGATGCAGAGCGTCGGTGAGGCTTTTCAGCGTGTGTTTATCCCGGTCATAGCTGATACCGAGTTCATCACATACGGTAGCCAACAGCTCCATGGCGTTGAGAGCAGGATTAAGAATAATGGCAACGTCGGTATCGTGGGGCAGTTGCTCCAGCAGGCAGCGGTTGATCGTGGTCTTGCCGGTACCCACCTCACCGGTCAGCAGGATAAAACCACCCCCCGCTCCGACCCCATACAGCAGGTGCGCCAACGCATCGCGGTGTCGCGCACTCATGAACAGGTAACGCGGGTTTACTGCGATCGAGAACGGAGCCTCTGACAGCCCAAAGTACTGGTTATACATAACGCGGCATTATGCACCAATGGCGCGTCTACTTATACGACACTGAGTTATACGACAATGAGCCGTCAGGCCCGCCAGCAGAATACAAACCTAGCAATGTAAACGAAGTGGACCGGTGCACGCTCGGCTGGGATAATTGTCGTTCTGTCCACAAACGAACCTCGCCTTGATAATGACAACACCGGTGCTCTTGCTATACCTGACTGGCGCCCGGGGGGCTTGATGGTGCCGACAAACAATACCCAAAAGGCGATTTACCTGTCGTTGTTGATGGTCACCATAGCCAGCACGGCAGCGGTCGCCACCAAGTACGCCTCGGCACGGGCCAGCACCGAGGCCATCGTCACCATGCAATACCTGATCTGCCTGTTGCTGTGTGCGCGTATCACACTGCGCCCGGGACTCGCCAACCTGCGCAGCAAACGCATGGGGCTGCACCTGTTTCGCGGCGCTGCCGGCGTCCTGGGTTTCTACCTGTTCTATGCGGCACTGGAGCATATCCCGATGGTCGATGCGATGCTGCTGCGCCAGAGTGCGCCGCTGGCGGTGCCGCTGGTTGTCTGGGCCTGGAACCGGGAGCATATTGCGCCGCGCACCTGGCTTCCGCTGGCCATCGGCTTTGCCGGCGTGGTGGTCATCCTGCGACCCAGTCCCGAGGGCCTGAGTTGGTGGCATGCCGGGGGCTTCGTTTCCGCACTCTGCCTCGCAATCTCGATGGTCGCGACCCACAAGTTAGCCACCTCTGAGCCTGCTTCACGCATCCTGTTCTATTACTTCGTGCTATCGCTGGCCTGCGTGGCCCCATTCAGCCTCCAGGATTTCGAAGGTCTACGCTGGCAGGAGTGGGCCGCCATGACCTATGTCGGGGTGGCGATCTACTTCACCCTGCGCCTCTACACCCTGGCCTATGCAATCGCTCCCGCGCACACCATCGCGCCCGTCAATTACCTCGCTGTGGTCCTGGGGGCATTCTGGGGCTGGCTGTTGTGGGAGCAGGTCCCGGATAGCTGGTCACTGGTGGGCAGCGCGCTGGTGGTTATTGGCGCCCTGCTGACGATCCGCCTGGCCAACACTGGCCACAAAAGACCTGTTCTGCCTGCCTGAATCCACGGGTTTCGGGTGCTCAGCTTAATTCTCGAAAAGTACAGTTTTTATCAGACAGCATGACGATGATCGGGTATTTTTCGATATGGGCTAGTATTACTACGTATGGGCGAGTGTATGCTCCAGACTGTGAAGGTCCCTACCTCGGACCTCACCAAAGGAATGTTTGTCAGCGGCCTGGACCGGGACTGGCTGGGCACGCCATTCCTGACCCAGGGCTTTTTGCTGCAGTCGGAATCCGACATAGAGCGCGTTCGCGACTACTGCGAATACGTTTGGGTGGACATCCACAAGTGCGTCTACGTCAGCGCCAAGCTGCAACGTCGCGCTCAGGGTGAGCGTCCGCGTGTGCCACTCACGGAGATATTCAAAGGCCGGGAACTGCAGGCTTACGCGGACGAAGTAGAGTGGAAGGAAGAGCACCCCCGGGCTACTGCAGCACTCAACACGCTGCTGCATGACATTACCGATATTTTCGACAAGGCAGCTGAAAGCGGAAAACTGGACGCAATCCGCCTGAAAACGTCAGCTGACCCCATCGTTGGCAGCATCAGCCGCAACCCCGATGCCTGCCTGTGGCTTGGTCGGCTCAAACAGCATGACGAATACAGCTACCAGCACTCCCTGAGCGTTGCCATCTGGGCAGTGGCGCTGGGACGTCAAATAGGACTGCACAAGCGCGACCTGCGTTCACTGGCTATTGGTGCCATGCTCATGGATGTGGGTAAACTACTGGTCGACCCGGACCTGTTGCAGGCTAACCGCGCACTTACCGAGGAAGAGACGCGGGAAATGCGTCACCACGTGGCCCATGGTGTTCATCTGGTAAAGAAGAGCGGTATCGTTAATCAGGATGTCCTGGATATGGTGGCGTTTCATCACGAGCGCCACGATGGCAGCGGTTATCCGCGTGGCCTCAAGGGTGACCAGATTCCTCCCTTTGCACGCATCGCCGGTATCGTCGACACGTACGACGCGATCACCTCGCAGCGCTCCTATGCAGAAGCCAGGGCACCGGCAGATGCCATCAAAGCGCTGTATCAGGAGCGCGACAAACACTTCCAGGCCGAGTTGGTTGAAGCCCTCATCCAGGCGATAGGCATCTATCCGGCAGGAACCATCGTGGAGTTGACCTCTGGCGAGGTGGGAATCGTTGTCGCCGAAAGCCGCAACCGGCGCCTGCTGCCCAAGGTTATTCTGGTGCTCAATCGCAAGAAGCAGAACTACCCCCGCGCCAAACTCGTGGACCTGCAGGACACGCAAAGCAGCTATCAGGACAAGCCCATATCCATTGCCCGCAGCCTGGAGCCGGGTGCATTTGGCATCGACATTGGTCGCTATCAGTTCTAGGGCCTTGTCCCACGCCCTGTCAGCGCGCCCTGTAATACCCGGTTTCAGCCTGCTAGACTAAAAACACCCGATAACCTCAGGGCTGAGGGAACACTGCCACCTGAAGCCGGTACCGGAGACCTCTTGTTTTGCCGTTGCGCAGCGTACACATTCCAGCACTGTTTCTGTTGTTGTGTATCCAGTCTGCGTTCGCGGGCGCCGACACCTGGCCCCATACCCGCTTTCACGTTGAGAGAGGCACCGTGTTGGCCACCGCAGGCGGCCTATCCCTCGCTCCCAATGAACAGGGCCAGATCCTGCTGGAGCTTGAGGACGCCAGACTGACGCTCTCCGACCAGCAGCGCGCCAGTTTCAGCTTTGACGGTGCCCCGCCAGACCGTATTTACCTGATCTGGCGCTACAGCGGCTCAGACCAGCTTTATCAGCACGGTTTTCCCACGCTGGGTAACCCACAGCCGCAACTCGAGCTGACCGGCGTCAGCAACTGGTCAGGGCGACCTGACGCCCTGAAGATCGGCTTTCTGGCAGCCCCTGGCACGCAGGTAACGCTGCTTGAAATGCGCCTCGCTGTACCCGGTTGGCACCAGCGGCTGCAGGATGCCGTGCGCAACTGGAGCGCGTTCCGGCCATGGCGGCCCACCGACATCAATCTCCACACTGGCACACGCGAGCTGCATCAGGGGCCGCATCCAATGCCTGCCTTCGCACTGTGCTGCCTGGTGTTAACGGTTCTCTATGGCTTGATCCGCCGCCGCAGGGCGAACTGGCGCGGCGCAGCAGTGATTATCCTCGCGTGCTGGTTGAGCCTGGACGCCTTCTGGCAATGGCGGCTCTGGCAACAGGTAGACGTCACGCGTGCGCGCTTCGCGGGCCTGGACAGCGAGGCGAAAGTCCTGGCGTCCAAAGACGCCGCGATCGCCGGGTTTGTGCGCAATGCCCGGCGTCATATCGACAGCCCGGATGCGCGCGTGTTCGTTGCCAGCCAAAGCGACGGCAGCGGCATGCGCGCGGCCTATTATCTGTCTCCATTGAACACTTACTGGCACCGCAACGGACCGGAGTTACCCCCGGCAAGCGCGTTCCAACCCGGCGACCACATCCTGATTGTCGCCCCCTCTGCGCTTGCCTACAATGCCGCCGCCGGCTCACTGCGCCTTCCCGGCGGAGACACCCTGCCGGTTATAGAACGACAGGCCGGCAACTCGGCGCTGTTGCTGGAGGTGTCCGAATGATCACCGCCCAGTTGCTGGCGGCGCTGGTGATTACCGTTGCGCCAGCAGGACTTTGGCTGCACCGAATGTTGCCCGGGCAGCTATCACCCCAGGCACCGTCCGCACGGTGGCTGTTGCTGGGTGGCTACAGTATTTTGCTGGGCATGCTGCTTACCAGCCTGCTGATGCGTTTGCTAAGCCTGCTGGGAATACCGTTCTCGCTATACAGCCTGGCAGGAGCCGCACTGATACTGTGCGTGGCAGCATGGCTTTTGCCGCCTGCTGCGCGGGGGCAGCAGAGCGCTGCCACGGCGGCAGCTGAGGTCGAACCCGGTCGCTGGCAGCGCTACGTTGTCGTGCTTTGTCTGGCGCTGCTGGCACTGCGCCTGCTGAGCCTCGGGCTGGAGGTAAGCACCCGGCCGGTGACCTCATGGGACGCCAAGCAACACTGGGCCAAACAGGCTCGCGTGTTTTTCGAACTGCGCAGTGTCGTGCCGTACGTGTCGCTGCAGGAGTGGCTGCAGCTGGGGGGACAGGGTGTATACACCAACATGCACCCCGACTACCCCATTACCACGCCTCTGCTACAGGCCTGGACCGCGGTGGCCATTGGGCACTGGCACGCAAGCCTGGTCAACCTGCCCTGGCTGCTGACCTGGCTGGCCACAGGCATGGTGTTCTATGGTCAGGCCAGGCTCGCTGGCGCCGGCACCGCGCTGGCAATCGGCGCGACATACATGCTGCTTTCAATGCCCTACCTGAACATTCACGTGGCCCTGGCCGGCTATGCAGACCTGCTGCTAGGCTGCTGCTACCTGGCCGCGGTGGCCGCGCTGTATAACTGGTCTGTGTCACGCGAGCACTGGCAATTGCTGCTGGCGCTCAGCTGTGGCGCGGCGTGCATACTCATTAAAAACGAGGGCTTTTACTGGGCTCTTTCGCTGTTACCGGGCATTTTGCTGGTGTTGATCGGTTTCAGGAAAGGCGTTATCTGGCTGGCGGCTTTGGCGCTACTGGTCGTAGCAACAATCTGGCTGATACCGGAGGATATGGTGATAGCGGGACACAGCCTGGCAAGCATCGACATTCGCTATCGCCCCCAAAGCTGGCTTCCTCTCTACCTCAGCTTCCTGGTGCACGACAACTGGCACTTTCTCGCTTACCTCGCCCTGGCCGCTCTGGCGGCGGTGCCGTTCTGCGCCCGGCAGGCGCTGCCCCTGGCAGCCGTTATGGTGTCCGCCCTGTTGCTGTACATGACGCTGTACCTGTTCACCAGCAATGCAGTGGGCGCAGAGCACTTTACGTCCCTCAACCGGGTGGCACTGCAACTGATGCCCGCTGCGGGATTCTTCACCCTCGCGGTTTTTGCAACGCTGGTGCAGCGCGACCTCCGGAAATAGTCCTTTTAGACAACAGGGATTTGTCCTACCCTAGAAGAAATTCACCAAGCCAAGAGGCCCGCATGACCCTGCGAGTTGTCAAAGAGCGCATCAACGCACGTTTCAACGCCACCCCCATCCCTCGCGACCTGGATACCATCACCAGCGTCGACACCGCCAACGAAGTGTCTCCGGAGCAGGCTGGGCTATCGCAGCGTGAGGTGGACGCGATCTGGGCTGACACCATCAGGCTGTACCGTACCGGCATGCACCCCATGCTGAGCATCTGCCTGCGGCGTCATGGCAAGATCGTGCTCAATCGCAGCATCGGTTACCAGCGCGGCGACGCCGCCAGCGATGACGCGGTTATCGGTGACCTCAACACCCCCATCTGCCTGTTCTCTGCCTCCAAGGCAATCAGCGCCATGCTGGTTCATCTGCTGGCCGAACAGGGCGAGATCCATCTGCTGGACCCGGTCAGTTACTACATCCCGGAATTCGCCGCCAACGGCAAGGGCTATATCACTATCTACCAGTTGCTCGCGCACCGCGCAGGGGTGCCAGGTCTGGGTGCCGACGTGGACAGTTCCCTGTTATTCGACCGAGAAGCAGCGCTCGCGGCTATTTGCGCAGCGGACCCTATCGATAACTCAGGTCGCACGTCCGCCTACCACGCCATAACCGGCGGCTTTATTATCGACGAACTGATTCGCCGCACCACCGGCCTCACGGTGCAGCAGTACCTGGACCGGTACATCCGCAAGCCCATGGGCATGCGTTTCTTCCGCTATGGGCTGACCAGGCGTGATCTGCCCAAAGCCGCAGAAAACCGCTTCACCGGGCTTCCCCTGGGGCCATTGGCACCAACGCTAAAAAGCGCCCTGGGACTGGATTACAATGAGGTTATACCCCTTACCAATACCGCTGAATTCATGCAGTCCGTATTGCCCGCGGGCAATATCTACGCCACAGCCGAAGAAGCCAGCCGCTTTTTCCAGATGCTGTTGGATTATGGTCGCTGGCAAGGCAAGCAACTGATGCAGCCGCTGACGGTGCACCGCGCTATCCAGGAATCGGGCAAGGCAGAACTGGACGCGTCACTGAAAGTCCCGATGCGCTACAGTCCGGGCTTTATGCTAGGTGGCAGCCCCGCGGGCATCTATGGCAGGAACAGCCATTACGCCTACGGTCACCTGGGCTTGTCCAACGTATTCTGCTGGGCTGACCCCGAGCGTGACATCTCGGTGGCGATCCTCAACAGTGGCAAACCAGTACTGGGCAGTCACCTCGCGGCCCTGCCCCGCCTGCTGTTCAGCATCCCTGCGAACTGCCCACCAGTGCGCGACATGCACGCCAGGGCACTGGACTTCCTTAACGTACCGGCCTGACTACCCATTCATACGGTCGCCAATAACTCCAGGGCCTGGTCACACCAGGCCAAAGACTGTTCACCCTGGTGAATGCCAGATTCAAGGGCCAGATAGACACCCTTGTGGCGTACCGGCAGCGAAGCGGGATCGGCATAGTGGCGGCGGCGGATGGTCTCGTAAAGATATATTCGCTGCATGACCTCTTCCCTGCGCTGGGTGATCTCCGCCACCAGATGCTGCACGTTCTCCTCGCTCAGGTTATACAGCTTAAGCAGCAACTCGTCCTTGGTGGGCTGCATTCTGGTAGGCCCATACACCCATTCGGCAAGGGCTTCCCGCCCCGCCTGCGTGAGGCCATAGAGAATTTTATTCGGCTTGCCTGACTGGTTGACCTCCCGCTTGTTGAGCCAGCCCCTGGCCGCCAGCTTACGTAACTCCTGGTATATCTGCTGGTGAGAGGCCTGCCAGAAAAAACCCATCGACTTTTCAAAGTCGCGGGCAAGTTCAGACCCGGACAGGTCTGCGTCTAGCAGGGATGTCATGATCGCCTGGGCCAGTGCCATGAAGAAAATCCGTTTTGTACTATCGGTGAACTGCTTACAGCATAGCCGGTTTTACCAAGCGTGCAAAAATTTGCACCCCCGCCGACTGCGCGGCAGGCTTGCGGCAACGCTAGAGCAACTGCCCAAGTGTCAACGACCTTCCCGCGCTGCGCCGCGACGCCATAGCGATCAGCAGCTCGGCAGTGGACAGGGCATCCAGTAAGGCATTGTGGCCATGGAAATGCGGTAATCCGTAGCGCTCACGACAACCCTGCAAGCGCAACTCGCCGGCCTTGATGGGCTGTTCCCGGCGGCGCAGCAGCTTCTCTTCCTGCAGCAGCGTATCGACCACAGGCATCAATACGGGGGCGTTGAACTCGCGGCGACTGATCTTGTTGAGGAACGCCATATCCAGTGCGGCATTGTGAAACACCAGCACCTTGCCGGCCGCTGCGTCCAGAAAACTGCCCAGTACCCGGTCCCGGGTGCTGCCGTCGATGAGGTCATGGTCGCGCAGATTGTGGATGGTGGCACTGTGCCCCACCGACCGCTCTGAACGTATCAGGTGATGTTGCGCACTGCCCAGTTCTATGGCGCCGTTCTCCACCACCACCCATCCGACGCTCAGCAACTCGCCGGTGGCGGCATCCAGGGAGGACATCTCTGCATCAGCGACCAGAAAAGAGACTTTCCGCCAGTCGCTGGAAGTGGATGGCAAGGGCGCCTGCCAGCATGAGTGCAGCGCTGTTCCGGCAATCCGGCGCTGGTAGACCAGTCGCCTCATGCGCAGGCGCCACATCATCCCATTCCCGCTCTGTAGGTCTGGCGGACGGAAGACTGGGCTTCATCGATGATGGTGAATGCATCACGCAGTTGCTCCTTGGCCATTTTCGGCAGGTCGCGGGGGTTTACGAAATTGGAGACCTTCTCGCCGCGGGTGATCTGTTCGCACTGGTGCTTGATACGCAGCTGCTGAATAAAATGCAGGGCATCGGCCAGGTTACGGCTGCCGGCTATGGTCAGGTGCCTGGCCGCCGCCAGCGCCTTCAGGCGCTCGTCTGTATTGACGGCGGTGATCTTGTGAGCCAGCGCATGCAGGCGCACGATTTCGGTAACCGGCAACACACCGCGCTTTTTCAGATCCAGTTCGGAGCGGTGCTCGCCATCGCGGTCCACTACAAAACGGCGGAAGATGCCCAAAGGAGGTTTACTGTCGAGCACGTTGGCGGCCAGTGCAGCGAGGAATATTGAATTGCGCGAGGCCTGGTCGAGCATCGTTTCCTGCAGCCTCTCAGCCAGTTTGCACTGGCCGTATATGCAGCGGATATCGAAAAAGATACTCACCCGCATCACCGCATCCGGCGTTGGCGTTCGCGCCCACTTGCGCACCGTTTCCTGCCACGTGGCCAGCGGCTGACGCCAGGTATCGGTACTGGCCATGATGCCTCCCGGACAGTAGACATAGCCCACCTCATTCAAGCCGTCACAGACGAACCGGGCGAGTTGCTCGAACCAGGGCAGCTGAGCGTCGGTGACGCTGTCGTCAATCACCAGGCCGTTGTCCTGGTCTGCGCCCAGCAACTGCTCTGCCCTTGCCTGTGAACCAAAGCCCGTCCAGCACCAGGGCACTGGCGCTGGCCCGAACTTTTCCTCCGCCAACTGTATGAGGCGGATCGTTATGGCGTCCGAGATCGCAGTGAGCACCTGGCCAACCTGCTGTGCCAGCATGCCGGAGGCCACCCACTGCACCATCAGGTTGGACATGCCCGCGACCAGTTCCTTGATGGCCTGCACATCGTTCTGCCGGGAGATATGTTGCACCAGATAAACCGGGTCGTCCTGTTTCGCCAGGATCAGGTCCGAGGTTGTGACAATGCCACGGGTTACGCCATCAATCTTCACCGGCAGATGGTGAAAACGGCGCTGGGTCATTAACAAGGTAGTGGCGAAAATGGTGGTCGAACCGTCAACCCATTCCAGGTCAGGGGTCATGATCTCGCTTACCGGGGTGTCGGAAGCCAGGCCGGCAGCAACAAACCGCACGCGCAGATCGCGGTCAGTAACAATTCCCAGAAGCTCATCGTCGTCCACCACAAAGGCCGACGAAACACGCCGCTGTGCCATCGCCTGCGCTGTTTCGCGCACGCTGGAGGACGGTGGCACGGTGAGCAACTCCCTGCTCATCACCGTGCTCACTTCCTGCATCATGGTATTCGGCTCCGGTTGGTAGCGGGCCGCCCGGCGCAGTCTGCGGTTACGCTGGCCGGAAAAATAACGATCGAAATTGCGATCCGTATCGCGCAACTGCCGATACACTTCATCGGGTACAAAGTAGAACAGGGCGTCTTCAATCACTGTGGCAATCACCTCGCCACGCTCGGCATTCAGCCCGGCTATGTGGAAGCTCTCACCTTCTCCCAGACGGTCCAGCAACTTGTTGTCGCTGTCGCGCAACTCTACCGCGCCACTGCGCAGAATACGCAGGCCCCGCTCTTCAGTCCGAGCGTCGAAACTGTCGCCCTGACAGTGATACTGGACGACGATGCGCGAGACAATGGGATACAGGGTCTCCCGCGGCAGTTCATTGAACGGCAGTGTCTGCCCTATAAACTCGGCAACGGTGATAAGTTCCGGTGTTGCCAGCCCCGGGTAAGATACTTCATCGCCGTCGCCGCTTTCACTCTGGCTGGGTGTTTCATTGGTCATGCTGATACTTAACCCTCAGGCTGCAGGAAGGTCGTGGATGCATCTGCGAAGTAGCGACTGCCCCCCGCATGTGCCACCAGGCGGATGCGTTGATCCGCTGCAGGTGGCTCACCGATAGCGATACGCCACTCAAGGCTCTGGCCGTTGGTGGCGCGCATGGCTACCGGTGGCACTTGCGTATCCTGGGCACTCACTGCCAGCACTACACCCTCAAGTGGATGCGAGGCAGTGAGCAGAAATTCCGCGTCGTCGCCGGACTGCTGCAAGGTGAGGCGCAACCTGAAATCACCGTTCTCCAGGTCGCAGGCACCGCTACGGTAGCGACAATTGCTTTTCTCCACCAACGGATAGGACTGTCCGGGCTGGGCGAGCTGCGGCTGCTCGCCAGTGAATTCACCCACCGCAAACCAGGCCAGAATGGCGAGTATGGGCGCCACGATCATGGCGATAACAACGTGTTTGTTGGTAAACATAATTACCTTGTCCTATTGCCTTTGCGCGCACGGGTATTGAAGTTTAACTGTTGCACGATCCTTGCTTGAAGAAAACAGGGATTGGGCAAAACTCATTAACAAAAAAGGGAGGCAGCGCAAGCGGTGCCTCCCGAGTACGGACGTCTGGATCAGTGACCAGTGGCCTCTCCTGAACCGACCGGTACACGAATGTGCTCAACAAGTTCCTGCACTGACTGTGGCGGCGCCGCAGTGACCCTCGATACCGCGAAGGCGATCGCAAAGTTCACGATGGCGCCAACACAGCCAAAGGCATTGGGTTCGATACCCATGAACCAGTTGGCGGGCGTGTCACCCAGGAAGGCTGTGCCTGGAATGAACATGATGCCCTTGTGCTGGAACACGTAGAACAGAGTGACACCGATACCGCCAACCATACCGGCGATGGCTCCTTCCTTGGTGATGCCCTTGGAGAAGATACCCATCATCAATGCCGGGAAGATGGAGGATGCCGCCAGCCCGAAGGCCAGGGCCACTGTGCCCGCAGCAAATCCCGGCGGATTAAGGCCGAGATAGCCGGCCCCCGCGATGGCGAAAGCCATGGCGATGCGCGACGCATTCAACTCCGCTTTTTCACTGATATTGGGTGTGAGCATACCCTTGAGCAAATCGTGAGAGATTGCCGAGGATATCGCCAATAGCAGTCCGGCCGCGGTTGAAAGCGCTGCCGCCAGGCCGCCCGCCGCCACCAATGCAATCACCCAGTTGGGCAATTTGGCGATCTCCGGGTTAGCCAGCACCATGATGTCGTTATCGATCTTGACCATCTCGTTCACTGCAGGATCCGCGCTGTACTGAATGCGGCCATCGCCATTCTTGTCTTCAATCTGCAACAGGCCTGTCTTCTCCCAGTTCTTGAACCACTGGGGGCGCTCGTCAATCTTCAGATACTCACCCGGGGTGGGTTCAATTGTCTGCATCAGGTTGAGGCGAGCCATACCCGCAACAGCAGGCGCTGTTGTGTACAGGATGGCGATAAACACCAGGGCCCAGCCGGCTGAAGAACGCGCGTCTTTCACCTTGGGTACGGTGAAGAAGCGAATAATCACGTGCGGCAGACCCGCAGTACCGATCATCAACGACAAGGTGTAAGCGAACATGTTAATGCCGCTCAAACGCACGTTGGTGGTGTACTCCTTGAACCCGAGATCCGTCACAACCATATCCAGCTTGTCCAGCAGATAGACGTCAGTTCCGAGCAGCGTGCTGCCCAGACCCAACTGCGGTATGGGATTGCCTGTCAGCTGCAGGCTGATGAAAATGGCAGGAATGGTATAGGCCAGGATCAGCACACAGTACTGCGCAATCTGCGTGTAGGTAATCCCTTTCATGCCGCCTAGCACAGCGTAGAAGAAGACGATGGTCATACCCACGTAAAGGCCGGTGTCGTAGTCCACTTCCAGGAAGCGGGAGAAGGCAACACCCACACCTTTCATCTGGCCGATTACATAGGTCACCGAACAGATGATCAGGCAGATTACTGCCACGGCCCGGGCCGACTTTGAGTAGAACCGATCGCCAATAAACTCGGGCACGGTAAACTTGCCGTACTTACGCAGGTAAGGCGCGAGCAGCATGGCGAGTATCACGTAGCCACCGGTCCAGCCCATCAGGAAGACAGAGCCTCCATAACCGCCGTAACTCAGGGCGATGAGGCCCGCCATCGATATAAAAGATGCCGCAGACATCCAGTCCGCCGCTGTAGCCATGCCGTTCTGGACAGGATTAATACCGCCGCCAGCCACGTAGAAGTCCTTGGTAGAACCCGCTCGTGCCCACACGGCGATGCCGATATACAGGGCGAAGGTAAAGCCCACTACAATATACGTTAAAGTTTGAAGTTCCATGTCAGGGCTCCCTATTCGTCTTCTTCCACACCGAACTCACGGTCCAGTGCAGCCATTTTTTTCGAGTAATAGAAAATCAATCCAACGAACACGTAGATTGAACCCTGCTGGGCAAACCAGAAGCCCAGTTTGTAGCCACCTATCTGTATCTGGTTGAGTACATCAAAAAGAATAATGCCGCAGCCATAGCTGACCACAAACCAGACCACCAGCAACTTGATCATGAGCGACAAGTTGCGACGCCAGTAGGCTTTCGACTGCTCTTCGTTTAACGGGGACATAGACACCTCCTATCGGTGTTTTTATCGTTTATCGTCACCCGGATACTACTCCGGGTGACTACTGCTTACTCTTAGACCTTGGTCGCGGGCGTCAGAATGTGTACTTCACGGCAAACTGCAGCCTGCTCATATCGCCATCGCGACCGTCTTCCAGTTCCTTGCTGGCAAAGATATATTCGCCACCCATGGAATACTTCGGTGCGGGTGAATACCAGAGGCTGGCATGTGCAGACTGGTATTCCTTGGCCAGGGAACCGACCAGGGCGAAGTCACTGGCGCTGGGGTTATCCGCAACCGACATGGACAGCGTGAAAGAACTGCTCCAGTGCTCGCTCCAGTGGTGCTGGTAAGCGATGAAGCCGCCCCACTCATCGATAGTCTGGATATCGCCGCTGGCGTCGACGTAGCCGTCGTTGAACGAGTTCAGGCCCATGTAACGCCCCAGGGCATCACCGTAGTTGAACATGAAGCGCAGATCGTCTTTACCCAGCATCCATTTACCGGCCAGGCTGAGGCCGTAACCCATCTGCGAATCGTCATTGGTGCCGTCGTCGTAGCTCAGCTCACGTAAAATGCCGGCAGCGGACCAGCTCAGGCCCCCGGTCTTTCCGTTGTAGCGAGCCACCAGGTCGGGAATGCCTTCATGAAAATCGTCGAAGGACGTGGACAGTGAACCATTTACATTGAAGTTCAAGCGCGTTGCCGGGTTCTCTGCAGCAAGTTGAAGGCCACCCATTGTCCAGCGAATCTGGGGTTGCCGGTCGAAGAGCGTACCTACCGGACCGACGAAATCGATCTGGTTGGGCAGCGCGCCAACATTGAAAAAGGTGGACCAGCTTTGTCCTGCAAGCAGCGACTTGCCCTCTGCATAGTCCCAATTGACAAAGGCGTGACGCAGGCGCGGATTCCAGGAATTGGAAATGCGCTCATCACCACTGGCCCCCAGCAGGAAGTCCAGTTCCACACGGGTGGATATCTTCCCTGCATCGGTATCAGTGGCGGTGGTGAAATAGAAGCGCGAGGTCTTGGCATGGATGTTGGTGGTGTTGTAAGAGGAGCCCGAGCCATCCGAAACAGGAATCAGTGAAGGCACCAGGAAATCCTCAATCAGGTCGTTCCCCGGTTTCCCCTCACTGTAGCGCGAAGCGGCCATGTCCAGCTGAATGAAGCCGCCGTACTGGAACTTGGTTCCTTTTTTGGACGGGCGGGCCTCCTCGATTTCGGCAGCATTGGCTACAGTTGCCTCTTTGGCGGAGCTGGCCGCTTCACTGTTGGCCATAACAGCAGCCTTGAGCTCTGCCAACTGGCGTTCCAGTTCAGCGATGCGGTCTTCTGTTTCCCCGGCGATGGTGACATTGGCAGCGGCGAGTGTGCCAAGCGTCAGCAGTGCGGCGGCAATCGGTTTGATTTTCATAATATTATGCTCCCTCTCTGGGTATTGGTATGACGAGCGAGCACAGTATTAGCCCGCAGCCCTGGCCATACCCATTGGACTTTGGTCAAAGTTGGTGCATTTCTTCGACCAAAGTCGAACGGCATTGCGGCCAGCTGCCCCTTGAAGGTGCTTTGCAGGTTGCACTGCGAATCGCGTGATAACGTAAAAAACGGGCCGAAATCCCCTTGCCTACTATTTGAGAGAGCGCCCTTTACAGTACCGCGCGCCACCGCCAGAATACGTGTCATAACAACAAAGGACATGAACCCTTGAGTTCAAGCGCATACTCCATTCTGGTGGTGGATGACCACCCACTGTTTCGCAGCGCCCTGCGGCAAGTTATTGGGCAAATCTACCCACAGGCCACACTGCATGAAGCGGAGAGTGTGGCTGGTTTGCAACAGCAGGTTGACCTGCACCCGGACCTGGACCTGGTGCTGCTGGATCTGCACATGCCCGGAGCCCTGGGTTTTTCGGCCCTGTCCTGGTTTACCGGCCATAAAACACACACACCGGTGATCATGGTGTCGGCCAATTCACACCCGGAAACTGTGCGCAGGGCCATAGACCACGGCGCGGCGGGTTTTTTGTCCAAGTCTGCCGACGTTGCCGACATGGAGGACTGCATAGGGAGGGTAATGGCGGGTGAGCGCGGCCTGCACCCGGGGCTGGACGCCAACGCAACCGGCGCCAACCTGCAATCGCTGGACGTTGCCGAGGCGCTGGCAAGCCTTACACCGCAGCAGTTCCGCGTTGCTTCAATGCTGGTGGAGGGCCTGCTCAACAAGCAGATTGCCTATGAACTGGATGTAAAAGAAGCGACCATCAAGGCGCACATGACGGAGATTTTTCGCAAACTCGGGGTGCATTCCCGCACACAGGCGGTACTGGCGATCAGCAGCCTGTCGGTCGACACGCCCGCCGACCTGGCGCAACCGCCGGCCTGAGCCGTCGCTTACGCCTCGGGCTGCAGCGGGAGGACTAGATTTTCTTCCAGCCCGCTGGCACTTCAAAGCGTGCTGCCGGCACTGAGATTTCACTCCAGTCGGTGACTTCGGTGGTGATACGGAACAGGGTAACCTGCCTGTCGCCCTCGCTCAGTGGCTGAGCCGGTTGCTCTGCCTTGGGCTCTTTCTTCTTTTTGAACATACCGGTAAGGCCGCCAATCAGTTCGCCCGCCGCAGCACTCACCGCAGCACCGCCGATTCTACCGCCAATACTGCCACCGAGTGACTCGCCAACCGCCTGACCTGCGGCACTGCCAGCTTCATACCCGGCCTGATCCAGCGCGGCATTGTAGGCAGAGGTAGAGGCGTCGGCCCAGACCTCATCCATGGCTATCGGCTGGCCAGCGGCGGTAGTGCACTGCTCGCCACCCATACCTACCTGCATAACGGTGCGCATGGGATAACCCTTGATGTCATCCAGTTCGTCCACCACCTCTTCCCAGTTATTGCCAAACATGCCAAGCATCGCCTGGCCGGGGCCCTGCACGTGCTGGGCCACATCGCCCAGACCCATGGCTTGCGCAAAGCGCTGGTGAAATGCACGAACCTCTTTTTCGCCAGGCACTTTCGACGCCAGCCAGCTTTCCATAACCCAGGTCATATCGCAGGTCTTGTTGGTTTTGACATCCGTACAGGACTGACGCATGCGAATCACATGTTTACGTGTCTTGATGCCGGCTATTTTTTCCCGGTCTACATCTTTCTCTATCTCAATGTCACTTTCGCTCCACTGACAGCCCTCCTCGCTCACTGGCAGCGAGGAACTGCCAGACTGTTCCATGGCCTCCATCGACTTGGCCAGCTGTGCCCGCGCCTCGGCAAAGGATATCTCGCTGTAGCGTTGTTTATCCGGTTGCAGTTCCCACATCAACTCCTTGTCCAGGCGCACGATGCTGCCACTGCTGCCGCTGCCGGCCACCATCTTTGCCAGCCCGGACTTCATTTCCATGCGGGTCTCGCTACGTGACTTGTCGCCGGCAATGTGCGTGATAACGCTGCCATCCGACGACAGCATGGATAGCGCGCCGCCGCCCTCTATGGTCATTTTCTGGGAGTAGCTCAGGTCTGCCAGGGCGGGGGCCGAGACGGCCAGAATCATGGCGGGTAAAAACGTTTTGTGGGCCGGGTGCATAAGGGTCTCCTGTTCAGAATAAGGTCGCAAGTGCAGGCCACATTACCTTGATGGGTCGCACTCCTCCATACTAGCGCAGGAATGGATTAGTGCCAGTGCGGCGAGTTGCACCGTAGAGCGAAGATGCGGCGCTATTTGATGCCAGCCCGGAGCGCTGTATCAGGTATACTCCTGCGCCATGAAACTGGCCGCCCAAATTCTTCAGACCGTTTTCGGTTACGATGCCTTCCGGCCGCCCCAGGACCAGATCATCGAAACCGTGATAGCCGGCGGCGACGCCCTGGTGTTGATGCCCACCGGCGGCGGCAAGTCACTTTGCTACCAGATCCCTGCACTGGCAAGGCCCGGCTGCGGTGTGGTTATCTCGCCGCTGATTGCGCTGATGCAGGATCAGGTCAACGCCCTGCGCCAATTGGGAGTGCGGGCCAGCTTCCTCAACTCCACGCTGGACCCCGGCCAGGCGATGCAGGTGGAAGCTGATCTTGCACGCGGCGAACTGGACCTGTTGTACATAGCCCCGGAGCGCCTCACCCAGGAGCGCACACTCACGCTGCTGGAAGGCACAGCTGTAGCGCTCTTTGCCATTGACGAGGCCCATTGCGTATCACAATGGGGGCACGACTTTCGCGCAGACTACCTGCAACTGACGCTGCTGCATGAGCGGTTTCCCACGATCCCCCGTATTGCCCTCACCGCTACGGCGGACGAGCGCACGCGAGCGGAGATCATTCAGCGCCTGGACCTGGGTAACGCGCAGCGTTTCATCGCCGGCTTCGACCGTCCGAATATTCGCTACCGTATCGCACTGAAACACAACGCCAGGCAGCAGCTGTTGCGCTTCCTCAAGGACGAGCATCCCCACGACGCCGGGATTGTCTACTGCCTGTCCCGCAAGAAAACCGAGGACACTGCGCTCTGGCTGCAGCAACAGGGCTTCAACGCCCTGCCCTACCACGCAGGACTGGACAGCCGCATTCGCGCCGACTACCAGGCGCGCTTCCTGCGCGAGGAAAGCGTAGTGATGGTAGCGACCGTGGCTTTCGGGATGGGCATAGACAAGCCCGACGTGCGCTTTGTTGCTCACCTGGACATGCCCAAAACAGTGGAGTCCTACTACCAGGAAACCGGGCGTGCGGGTCGCGATGGTGCACCGGCCAATGCCTGGATGGTATACGGCCTGCAGGACGTGATTAAGCTGCGCCAGATGCTGGACAACTCTGAAGGCAGTGAAGAGCACAAACGCGCAGAGCAGCATCGCCTGAATGCCATGCTGGGCTTGTGTGAAATCACCTCCTGCAGGCGCCAGAGTCTGCTCAAGTACTTTGACGAGGATCTGCCTGAACCCTGCGGCAACTGCGATACCTGTCTTGAGCCGGTCGCCACCTGGGACGGCACCGAAGCCGCGCGCAAGGCACTTTCCGTGGTCTACCGCACCGGCCAGCGCTTCGGGGTAAACCACCTGATCGATGTACTGCGTGGCAGTGAGGGCGAACGCATCCTGCAATACGATCATCAAAAGTTACCCACCTGGGGCGTGGGCAAGGACCTGGACAACAACCAATGGCGCTCGGTTTTCCGGCAACTGGTGGCCCGCGGCTACCTGCGTGTGGACATGGAGCGCTTCGGCGCGCTGTGCCTCGAGGAGAAGTGCCGGGCCCTGCTGCGCGGCGACGAAGCCATTCAGCTACGCAAGGACGCCCCGAGAAAGGCTGCCAAACAACAAACCCGTAATGTGCTGCCAGATGATATCGATGTGGCGTTGTGGGAGGCGCTGCGCGAGCAGCGAAGAACGCTGGCGGAAGACCAGGGGGTGCCTCCCTACGTTATTTTCCACGACCGTACCCTGCAGGAAATGTGCGTAAACATGCCGCGCAGTCCGCAGGAATTCAGCCGACTGACCGGTGTCGGCGAGCGCAAGCTGGGCAAATACGGCGAAGCCTTTATCGACGTCATTGAGCGTCACCTGGCAGCAGCCGGCTAGCGGCTAGCGACACAAGCCTCCGCCAGCAATTCGGTAGGGCTCACAATTGTAAATCAGCCGGCCCGCTTCCCCGTGCTGCCAGTCCAGCGGCTTCAACGCGTGCGCCGGTGGCATTCCAGGCGCCGCAGCGTCCTGTGTTTCCTCGAAGGAGCGCGGATAGGTGGCCCAGTCCCTGGGGGCCCGCCAACCGGGGGGCGGCACCAACTCCGAGCGGGCGCCCGCAACTGGATGCAAAGTGCGCCAGTAATGAATCTCCCCGGCGAGTTTCTCTACAATGCGTGGATACTCACTGGCAAGATTATTGTATTCGTTGGGATCCTGATCAATACGGAAGAGGTGGTTGCTGACCGTGGCTGACAGCAAACCCTGCTCCACTTCCTGTACCAGCTTCCAATGGTCATTGAATGCGGTGAACATAAACGAACCGCGTATGGGCGTCTCCGAGGCAAAAAACAGCAGATCCTCCCTGGGCTGACGCTGGCCCCGCGATATCGCCGGCCACAAGCTGCGCCCATCCAGTTCAAATTGCCGGTTTCCCGGCGCCACGCCTGCCGCCTCCGCCAGCGTCGGAAAGACATCCATGGCGCTCATAATCTGTTGCATCTCACCCCCACCCGGCAGAACCTGCGGCCAGCGCAACAGGGACACCACACGAATACCCCCTTCCCAGGTTTCCCCCTTGCCACCGCGCAAGGGCACGTTGTCCGCACCACCGGTAGCGTAGGCCGCGCCGCCATTGTCGCTGAAGAACAGCACGATGGTGTTATCGGCGATACCTTCTTCGTCCAGCGTGTTCAGCACCTTGCCTATCGCCCGGTCCATCCCCTCCACCACAGCCGCGTACATGGGCCGCGCGCTGGCCAGCCCGGAGAGACGCGCCAGCATGCGCGACTCATCTGTATGATGACTGCGCGCGGGCTGACGCCGATCCTGCATGTCAGCGTATTTCTGCACCAGGTCGTCAGGTGCATCCAGCGGCGTGTGCGGGGCAATAAACGGCATGTAGACAAAGAATGGCTTGTCTGGGTCGCGCTCACGGATGTAGCGCGACACTTCATCTCCAAGGATATAGGACTCATAGCCGTCACGTTCTATCGATACACCATTGCGCTGGAAATCCTTGCCGCCCTGGTTGGCGAACGGCGGGAAATAGCCCACCTCGGTATGCAGGTGTCCGTAGAAGTGGTCGAAGCCGCGGGCATTGGGGTGATAAGCCTGCAGCGCGTGGCCCAGGTGCCACTTGCCGACCATCGCCGTCTGGTAACCCGCCGCCTGGAAGCTTTGCGGCATGAAGTGCTCGTCAGGGTGAATGCCCGCGTTACTCCAGGGCCAGATGACTGCATAGGCTACCCCAAGGCGCATGGGGTCACGCCCGGTCATCAATGCAGCCCGGGTTGGCGAGCAGATGGGCGTGGTATAGAACCTGGAAAGTTCCACGCCCTCAGCGGCCAGCTGGTCCAGCGAAGGCGTATCAATATCACCACCGTGGAAGCCTACATCGGACCAACCAAGGTCGTCGGCCACCATAATAATGATATTGGGCCTTTGGGCTGCGGCAGTGGACAAAGACAGACCAAGAAAGAACAATACGAGAATGAACGTGCGCATGAAATCACCGTGAGATTGACTGCGTTTATTTTTTCAACAGTATGCCACATAGCGATACGGGCAAAATGGTCATGAAGGCACTTCAGCTATCCTCCAGCGTTTCCCTGCCGCTGGATGAAATAGACATTCAGGCCATCCGCGCACAGGGAGCCGGCGGTCAGAACGTGAACAAGGTTTCCTCAGCCATACACCTGCGTTTCGACGTCGCCGCGTCATCGCTGCCAGCATTCTACAAGGAGCGCCTGCTGGCCCTGCGTGATGCGCGGCTCAGCAGTGACGGTGTCATCGTCATCAAAGCCCAGCGCTTCCGCAGCCAGGAAAAAAACCGCGATGACGCACTGGAACGGCTGCGCCTGCTGATCTGTGCCGCAGCGAAAACGCAGAAAAAGCGCCGGCCAACCAAGCCCAGCCGCAATGCGCAGAAAAAGCGCATGGACAGCAAAACCCACCGCGGCAGGGTGAAAACACTGCGCGGCAAAGTCCAGGACTGAAAGCAGTACATCGTCATGTTCATCGACCCTGTCCTGATGCCAACCGCCCTGACCTGGTGGTGCTCTGCCCTGGCCCTCCTGGTTCTACTGCCGACGCTACGCTACGCCGAATGGCGTGCGATGTGGCAGGTACCACTGCGCCAGCATCTGTTTTTTGCCAGCCTGCTGTTTCTGGTGGTGCTGTGGCTGATTTCCGTGCGCGTGTTTGAAGGCTTATGGCTGCACTTTATGGGTGTTACCACCGTCACCCTGCTGGTCGGCTGGCGTTTCACTCTTATCCTGGGTGCCCTGGCCAGCTGCCTGTATGCCCTGCTCATCGGCCAGCCGATCACGGCAGCCGCCGCGGCCTGGCTGGTGACGGTACTGGTACCGGCGTCAGTGTCGCGACTGCTGGTGTACTGGTTGCGCAGGCGCCCACAGAGCAACCTGTTTGTCTATCTGCTGGGCGCCGGCTTTGGCGGCGGTGCGCTGGCCGCCCTCGGGCTGGCAGTCGCAGGCCTTTGCCTGCTCTACCTGGCCGGGGAACACGAACGGGTACCCCTGGCACTGGAGAGTTGGCCCCTGATGACGCTGATCATGTTTCCGGAGGGCTTCATCAACGGCATGGTGCTCAGCGTTATCGTTGTGCTTAACCCGGAAGCGGTGAAAACCTTCGATTCAGACAAGTATATGGGCGAGGGCTGAACGCCAGCCCTCGCCACCCGTGGCTGTCTCAGGACTCCTTTGCGCCGTCGAACCAGTCGTCAAAGCCGTGACTGACTGACGGCCCTATGTGCATTTGCTCCAGCACCCCGTGGCCCACCTTGTCACCGCAGCGGGCTATGACGATCTGCTGAACGTGCAGATTTTCCAATGCCAGGGGGTCTAGCTCGCTGTCGGTCCAGCTTTCGGCGGCGATCACCAGTTCACCATGCCACTTACCGTGACCCCACTCAGGGTGCTGATAACCCAGACCCTTCATGCGGTGTACCAGAAGCGGCTCCAGGGTAACTTCCATGCTCTCGCCTGAACGATCATTCATGGTGACCACCGCAGCTTTCGCCCGCCGGGTACCGGGAATGTTGGTCAACTTGTGCGCCACTTTGCCCTGCCAGGTGCGCGCCGCAGGGTCCACAGTTCCGGGAATATCCTCCATGCTGGCATACACCGGCAGGAAGCCCTGGTCGGTGTGCCACTGGTGACCCTCCGCATCCTCAAACCAGCCCGCCAGACTGCATTCATCTTCCCAGTGGATAGGCATCCAGTTGAAATGCACTGCCTGGAACTCGGACATCGGCGCACCACCCGTGTAGGCGTCACCCACAGGGCGGATGCCCCAGGAGCGGTCTTTGATACCAAAGGTGCTGGCGCCGTCCACCTTCAATTCCTGGCCCTCATAGCGAATCCAGCCTGACCAGAATCCGAACTGATCGAGGCGTGTGGCGTCCATCACCACGTGTCGATCATTGCGCAGGGTCTGGCGCCCTTCTTCGATACAGGCGGTGCGCGGCGTGAACACCAGGTCACAGGAGATACCGGTTTCGTTCTCGGCTATCACCAGGCGGTGGCGACCCATGGGTTCCAGTATCTGCAGTTCCATCGGCCCTATGCTCAGGTCCGTCGGCTCCTGGGGAGCACGGCAGGAACCGTGAAAAGCATACTGCCTGCCGCCAATTGCCAGGCTGAGACTGCCATCGAGAATGCCGAGATTGGGATAGCGACACAGGCCCACGCCAAAATAGAAACTGGCATCACGCGCGTGGGCGTTGTACCAATATCGGTCGTAGTGGAAGCGGTCACTGGAGGCGGTGTGCAGAACCGGCTCGGCAGTCTGGTGTATCGGGTAATCGTCGAACTTGGAAAGCATGATAGCCCCCTGTTTTTTTAAAGGTCGCTGTACAGTCGTATAGTAAACAAGCGGGTAGCTGACCGCCAGCTTGCCCTTACGGATAATGCCACAGGGTTTGCATGCTTGACCCACGCTGCCAACGTCTTGCCGCTGGCGCCAGCAGATTCGCGTGGCCCCCTCAGGACAGGCACGCTTATAATGCTGCCCCATGCTCCATCACAACAGCCACCCCCGTTACCTGCCACATATGGACAACCCCGAGGTTCTGCTGATGGGCCTGTCTCCCATGGAGCCGCTGGCGTGGATAGAAACCGATGACGACATTGAGCGTTATCACCGGCACAAGCTGCAACAACGACGGCAAAACGACACGAAGGTATACCGAACCCTGCCCTCATCGCTGCCGGCACAGCGCGAATTGGCGCAACTGTTGCAAAGTTATCTACTGAGCCAGCAACCAGACAACTATCAGCTGGAGAACGGCCGGCTACGCTGCCTGCCGGGAAACTTCAGCGTCGACACGGAGGCGCCAGAGCCACTGTGGCATTGCTCCCTGTTGGTAGCCGATGATCTGGTCATCATGGAGCGAGATGAAGACCAGTACACCCTGACTGCCGCCAGCCTTTGCAGCGCCAGTCACTGGTATCTGGAGGAAAAATTTGGTCACACCCTGCGCGACATTCACGACCCGATCCCGGGGTTCCACCCGCGCTTGAGCGACAAGATTGATCGCTTCTTCATGCATCTGCGTCCCAGTCATCCGGTGGTGCGTTTCAACTGGGCGGTGCAGGCCGGTAACAACTTGCAGCAGCTGCCGCACCAAGAGCCGCGTGTGCAGCGCAACACGCCTCTTTTCTATCGCTGCGAGCGCCAGTCCCTGATACGCCTGCCAGACAGCCACGCTGTGGCATTCACCATCCGAGTCTACCTGCACCCGCTGGAGATGCTGGCGGACATCGATGGCGCACTCCCTGCTCTATTCGCCGCCATCGACAACACGCCTGCCGCACTCTACAGATACAAGGGCTTTGACGAACTGGCTCCCGCACTGGATAAGTATCGCTGCGCATGAAGCCCTCCTGTTTACAGCTGTCAGCGCTACTGTGCCTGACGGCAGCACAGCCTGGCGGCGCACAATCGCTTGCGGAACAGGTCATCAGCGCCCGGCCGTCTCCCGTGCCCCTGTTACAGGCACCGGTGTCGGCGACAGTGCTGGGCATTGGCGACCTGGACCGTTTCGGGATCATTACCACGCAGGAGATCGCACTGCGCAGCCCGGCCCTGACGGCTTACAGCCACGAAGGACCGCTGCAATTGCGCGGCCTGGGCGCTGTAATCGACCGGCCAGGCGTCGCTCCCGCCATTGCCGTATTCAGCGAT
>Ga0209578_10000531_pt1 | contig 46156 bp, 47 predicted proteins | sample tdAd472_FD_187127 | JGI IMG/M metagenome (GOLD analysis project Ga0209578, IMG submission 187127) | Marine sediment microbial communities from the Atlantic coast under amendment with organic carbon and nitrate - tdAd47.2 (SPAdes)... | ecosystem: Environmental > Aquatic > Marine > Coastal >...
CCATAGCAACCGCAATGGTACGTTCCTGAATGGTGAGCAGAACGTCCGCGCCCTCGCCAAGGGGCGTTGCTTGTATATCCACGGGTCTTGTGGGCAAGCGGTGACTGCCAAGTTCAACCCCGTAGGCCGTGACGGTTCGCCCGGTGCGGCGTACTTGATCCACCGCCTCCAGAAGCGGGCTGTCTTCGGACAGAAACTCATGCAGTGAATGCCGCCGCAAATAGGCCGCGCTGGATGACATGAAATGCTCAGCAGCCGAATTCACATAGCTCGCACAAAGATCCTCATCGATGACAAGCACCGGAACAGCAAGCGCATCAAGGATCAGCGCCGCATCAGGCGTGGAAGACTGCAGGGCGGACCTTGCGCGGCTCATGCGGCCACCCTCTCGGCTTCGCCAAGAAACGCAGACTTGAGCGCGGCTTCTACCTCGCCTGGGTTCGCCATGCGGCAGATTTTGCGGCGCAGGTTTTTGCCGTCGGGCAAAGCTTCGAGGTACCAACCGATATGCTTGCGCGCCACACGCACGCCTAGCTCACCGCCATAAAAGGCAATGGTTTCGCGATACTGATCGAGAATATGTGGCAAGCGCGCTTTGAAACTGGGCTCAGGCGGCATTTCACCGGCGGCGAGATAAGCCGCCACTTGCCCCGGTAGCCAGGGCTTGCCATAGGCGCCCCGCCCGATCATGACACCATCCGCACCAGAACGCCGCAGCGCCGTCACCGCATCATCCGCACACAGAATATCGCCATTGACAATTACCGGCACCTGCACCGCATCTTTGACTTGGCGAACAAAATCCCAATCCGCGTCGCCTTCGTAGAATTGACAGCGCGTGCGGCCGTGTACGGTGATCATCTGAACGCCTGCCTCAACTGCGCGCCGTGCGAGCGCCGGGGCATTGCGGCTATTCCGATCCCATCCCGTGCGCATTTTAAGCGTCACGGGAACGCGCACCGCCTCGACGGTTGCTTCGATGAGCCCGAGCGCATGATCCAAATTGCGCATGAGCGCCGAACCGGAGAGCCCGTTGGTCACTTTCTTTGCGGGACAGCCCATATTGATGTCGATAATCGCCGCGCCCTGGCCTTCCAGGTACCGCGCCGCTTCGCCCATCCATTGGGCCTCGCGGCCCGCAATCTGAACTGTGGCGGGCGCCAGGTCCGGATCAATTGCGGCTTTGCCCACCGCATCGGGGCTTTGTGAGAGAATTTCTTGGCTCGCCACCATCTCCGAGACCACCAGCCCCGCACCCAGGCGATAAGCAAGGCGGCGGAACGGCAGATCGGTGACCCCTGACATAGGCGCCAGGAAGACGGGATTGCGGATTTCGACGTTTCCGATATGAAGGGTCATCAAGGCCGCGCAAGCCGAAGTTTCTGCCTAATTCATAAGCATCCTAGGCAGAATCCGTTTCTTCGCAAGTGCAGCATTGCGGTTTTGCCCAAACTTTGTGCAGAAAAGTGGCGTTTCTCATGGATTTGACCCCCAAACTCTTAAGCGGACATTTCATCGATCTCGAACCTCTGGCCGGAGCGCACCGCGATGGTCTGCGTGCGGCGGCTCAAACCGATCGGGAAATCTTCTCCTATATGCCGAGCAATATCGCCGATACGTTCGACGCCTGGTTCGATTGGTCGCTCAACGAAGCGGGGCCCATTTTAGGTGAGATGGTTTTTGTGGTCAGGCGGCTCGCAGACAACACGCTTGTGGGCTCCTCCCGGTATCTCAATATCTCAACTGCAGAGCCAAAAGTCGAAATTGGACACACTTGGTATATGCCCGAAGCGCAAGGCACATACGTCAACCTGGAAGCAAAACTCCTGTTGATGCAATACGCATTTGAAGAATTGGGCTGCGCCCGCGTTGAGCTAAAGACCGACGCGCGGAATGCACGCTCGCGGCGCGCCATGGAAAAAATGGGCGCAAAGTTTGAAGGCATCTTGCGAAAGCACATGCGCATTTCCGAGACGTACGTGCGCGACAGCGCCTACTTCGCGGTAATCGATGATGACTGGCCGGACGTTAAAGCCGGTCTTGAATCGCGCCTCGCGAAGTTCGACAAGGCCGGGACATGAAAATCGCGGCGCTCATCGTGGCGGCAGGATCGGGCGCCCGCGCGGGCGGCGAAGCGCCTAAGCAGTACCGCGCGCTACTGGGCGAGCCGGTATTGCGCCATACGTTGCGCGCCTTTTCTCAGCACCCAGACATTACCATGGTGCAGCCCGTCATCGCCGAGGACGCCTTCGAGGTATTTGTGGAAAGCGCAGCTGATCTCCCCCATCTCAAACCTGTCGTTGGCGGTGCGACGCGCGGCGCTTCGGTGCTCGCAGGATTGACGGCGCTTGCCGATGAAGCGCCCGACATTGTGCTGATCCATGATGGCGCAAGGGCCTGCATAGATGACGCGACAATTTCGCGCGCGATTATCGGCCTCCATGAAGCCGATGGCGCGATTACTGCCGTTCCCGTCACCGATACGCTCAAGTGTGAGGACGGTGGCATGGCCGCTGAAGGCCCCGTGCGCGATACACTATGGCGCGCGCAAACCCCCCAAGCCTTTCGCTTTGAGAAGATCCTTGCCGCTTATCGAGCGGGCACGGATGATTTTACGGATGATGCGGCGGTGGCCGAGGCGGCGGGGCTCACCGTGCGGCTGGTGCGCGGGGCTGAAGATAATATCAAGATCACCTATGATGAGGACTTCGCGCGCGCCGAGGCGATCCTGGCGGCGCGCAAAGGAGGCGGCATGACGGAAACGCGCACCGGCTATGGCGCGGACGTGCACAAGCTAAGTGAAGGCGATCACGTCTGGCTATGCGGTGTTTCCATTCCGCACACCCATGGCCTTGCAGGTCACTCGGATGCGGATGTGGGTCTGCATGCTCTCACCGACGCGGTGCTCGGGGCCATCGGCGCGGAAGACATCGGCGCGCACTTTCCGCCATCGGACCCTCAATGGGCTGGCGCATCATCGGATCAATTTTTGAAACATGCTGCGGATTTGGTTGCGGAACGTGAGGGCCGCATTACGCATGTGGACGTAACACTCATTTGCGAAGCGCCGAAAGTTGGGCCCCACCGTCAGGCCATGCGCGTGCGGATTGCGGAGATTTGCGCGCTAGATATTGGCCGCGTCAGTGTCAAAGCCACTACAACAGAACAGCTGGGGTTTACCGGTCGCGGCGAAGGCATCGAAGCACGGGCGATCGCAACTATTGAGTTACCTAGGAGCGTCACCCCATGAACTTACCTACCCTCATCGCGACCTTCTTCGGCGTGGGAAACTTTCGCCCGGCCCCCGGCACCTGGGGCTCAGCCGCTGCACTGCCGTTCATTTGGCTCGTTCTCTGGTTCGGTGGGACGGCCGGGCTGGCGCTTTTCACGGTCCTTGCGATTGCCGCGGGATGGTGGGCCACTGCGAAATACCTCGAAGCCACGGGCAAGTCTGACCCCGGCGAGGTGGTGATCGACGAGGTGGCGGGCCAGGCGCTCACATATCTGGTGGCCGCGCCCTTCATTAATGTCTTTTCGCTGGATGTATTCGCGGCGGGGTTTGTACTTTTCCGGGTCTTTGACATTGTAAAAGTCTGGCCCGCAAATTGGGCGGATCAAAAGCTTCCGGGCGCGGCGGGGGTGATGATCGATGATCTTTTTGCCGGGATCTATGGAGGCGGAATTCTTATTCTTGTCAGTTGGTTGATTTGAAATGTTTAGAGATGACTTGATACAACTAAGCGAAAATGTGCTGGACCTGGCGCGGGCCAAAAAGCTCCGCATCGTGACGGCAGAAAGCTGCACCGGCGGTCTTGTGGGCGGGCTGCTGACCGAGATCGCAGGCTCCTCGGACGTCTTCGAGCGCGGCTTTGCCACTTATTCGAACCACGCCAAGATCGAGCTGCTGGGCGTCCCCAAAGCCGTAATCCGTGGCGCGGGCGCTGTTAGCCCTGAATGCGCGGGCGCCATGGCCGAAGGTGCGCTCAAAAACTCGCACACGCATTTGGCCGTGGCGATCACGGGCGTCGCAGGGCCCGGCGGCTCAGGCAACAAAGACGAGGGCTACGTCTGCTTTGCGACGGCGATGCTCAACGCCGCGACGCTTACCCGCGAAGAACACTTCGGTGCGCTGGGCCGTTCGAACGTGCGTCTCGCCTCCATGAAAGTTGCCATGGAAATGCTGCAGGAGCGGCTTGCCTAGCCGTACACCGCCCGCGCGCGTTTATCGAATGCGCGCACCATGCGGCGCACCGCTTTGCTAAAGACTGGCTTGATGGCGAGCTGAAGACCCCGATTGCGAAACTCAAACTCAATATAAAGATCAATCAGGCAATCGCCGCGATCCGGTCTGTCGGTAAACGTCCACACATTGTGCAAATGCTTAAACGGCCCGTCGAGGTAATCCACGGTCACTTTATGCGCGGCGCGATCCATGGTGACGCGCGTATGCACGGTCTCGCGATAGACCTTGAAGGAGGCTGTCATGGCCGCTTCCATGAACTGGACGCCCTCCTCCTCCCACTCACGAGTGATGGCGATCGTCTCGCACCCGGGAATGAACGAGGGGTATTGCTCCACGTCCGTTATCAGATCGAACATCTGATCGGCGGCGAAAGGAACGGTCTTTTGTTCGTGGTGGCGCTTCACGCGCGGCTCACGCTTTGCCGAGGCTTTTGTTGCGCGCAGCGCGCAGCTGCGCAAAATCATCGCCCGCATGATACGAGCTGCGCGTGAGCGGGGTCGCTGAGACCATCAAAAAGCCTTTGGCATAGGCCATGCGCTCGTAAGATTTAAATTCATCCGGCGTCACAAAGCGGTCGATGGCCGCGTGCTTGCGCGTGGGCTGGAGGTATTGGCCAATCGTCAAAAAGTCCACACCCGCCGAGCGCTGATCATCCATCACCTGCATCACCTCTTCGCGGGTCTCGCCCAGGCCCACCATGATGCCCGATTTTGTGAACATGGATGGATCGCGCTCTTTGACTTTCTGCAAGAGCCGCAGCGAATTAAAATACCGCGCACCGGGACGGATGGAGAGATAAAGCCGCGGCACGGTCTCAAGGTTATGATTGAAGACGTCGGGCTTCGCATCGATCACAATGTCTTCGGCGTGCGTTTTGCGCAAAAAATCGGGCGTCAAAACTTCGATGGTCGTGCCAGGCGAAAGCTCGCGCGTGGCCGAAATCACATCTGCAAAGTGTTGCGCGCCCCCGTCCGCAAGATCGTCCCGGTCAACGGACGTAATCACCACGTGCTTGAGGCCGAGCTTCGCCACCGATGCCCCCACATTGCGCGGCTCATCTGTATCGAGCGGCGCGGGCAGCCCCGTGCGCACATTGCAGAATGAGCAGGCGCGCGTGCACGTGTCGCCCATGATCATCATGGTGGCGTGGCCCATCTCCCAGCACTCACCGATATTGGGGCACCCCGCCTCCTCGCACACGGTGGCAAGATTGTGCTCGCGCATGATCTTGCGCGTCTCGTTATATCCCTTCGAGACGGGCGCCTTTACGCGGATCCAATCAGGCTTGCGCAGGACGGGGCTATCCGGATTTTTCTGCTTCTCCGGATGCCGAGCGCGCGCCGCGTCTTCGCGATCCTTGCGCGGGTCCTTGCCCTTGGTGGTGTCTAAAATCGTAGCCATTGCTGTCAGAAAATGGGCTCCTTTGCCCCCCGGATCAAGCGTTGCGTTTGGCTTTGCGTCTATTGCGGTTTTGGCGCGCCAGAAGATTGAAAACTTCAACCATCACCGAGAATGAGATCGCAAAATACAGATACCCCCGCGGGATATGGAAATGGAGGCCATCGGCCATTAACGCAACGCCAATGAGCAAAAGGAAACTCAGTGCCAACATCTTCACCGTAGGGTGCCGCTCCACAAAGCCCGAGAGTGGCCTCGCCAGGAAGAGCATCACAATAATCGCAAGGATGATTGCCGTCGCCATAATCGGGAACTGATCGGTCAGCCCCACCGCGGTCAGCACGGAATCGAGCGAGAAGATCACGTCGAGTGCCACGATCTGCGCAATGACAATCGTAAGAAGCGCCTTTGCGCTTTGCTCAGAAGGCTCGTGCGTATCGCCCTCCACCGCCGAATGGATCTCAAGGGTCGCCTTGCCGAGCAGGAACATACCCCCGCCGACCATGATGAGGTCACGCCAGGAAAAATCGATATCGGCAATAGTGATGAAGGGTTGCGTCAGGCGCACGAGCCAGACAACGCCCGCCAGCAAAAGGAGCCGCGTGATGAGCGCGAGGCTAAGGCCCAGGACCCGCGCCATCTGGCGTTGATGCTCGGGCAGCCTTTGGGCCATGATCGAGATGAAAATGAGATTGTCGATCCCCAGCACGATCTCAAGGAATGAGAGCGTGGCAAGGCTGATCCACGTATTGGGATCGGACAAAAGCTCAACCATGGCGGCGAGGCCCCTTTTCGTTCATTGAATCGCCCAATTCGAGCGCATCTTATGCCCCCTTGAGCCCTCATGCGAGGGGCACCCGCAGGAATGCCGCATCTTGTTTGCTGGGCCGGGCTGTTAAGGATAGTCTTGCGCCCAAAGCGCCGCCGCGGGCCGAGGGGCCTTCATCGGACGCAAAAAATAATTGGTGGGAGGACGGCCGCTTGACCGATATCGCAACAACCCCCGATCTGGAACCAGAACTCAGTACCGAGGTGGAACTAGGCCGCACATTGCACCGGCCGTTCGATGTGCGCCAATCGCGCCAGTCGATCTTTTCGGCCTTCCTCAAAGCGCGGTCAAAGCGCGGCGGCAAGACGCAAATTATGGTCGATGGGGACGAGCGCAAGTTCTCCTACAATGATCTCACACGAGCCGCCTTTGCCCTTGGCAGCGCTCTTAAGAAAGGCACCAAGGCGGGCGAGAACGTTGGCGTTCTTCTGCCCACCGGCGCAGGCGCGGTAATCGGCTTCCTCGCGCTTTCAGCCTATGGCCGGGTTCCGGCGATGCTCAATTTTACCGCGGGGCCCCGCGCGTTGCGTGCCGCCTGCAAAATGGCCGAGATCGACACCATCGTCACCGCGCATCTCTTCGTCGAAAAGGGCGGCTTTCACGATCTCATCAAGGACCTCGAAGCAACAGCGCGCATCGTTTATCTCGAAGACGTGCGCGAGAACTTATCAATAGGTGACAAGGTCGCTGGCGGCGCGGGGCCGTTGATGCCCTTTGCCTTTATGAAACAACCGCATCCGGATTCGCCTTCGGTCATTCTCTTCACCTCAGGCACAGAGGGCGATCCGAAAGGCGTCGTGCTCTCCCACGCGAACGTGGTCGCCAATATCGAACAGGTGCGCGATCACATTGATCTTCACGAAAACGATGCGGTGTTTAACCCGCTGCCCACGTTCCATTGCTTTGGGCTTACGGTGGGCGCGCTTATGCCGCTGGTCATTGGCATAAGAACGGTGTGCCACCCCACCCCGCTTGAAGCGAAGAACATCGCGAAACGCATTCGCAAAACTAAGGCGACGATCTTACTCGCCACTGATACGTTCATGAACCAGTATGCGCGCGCGGGCAGCCAGGGCGATCTCAACACCGTGCGCCTTGCGGTGTGCGGCGCCGAGCGCGTGAAGGATGAAACGCGGCAGCTCGTGAAACGCAAATACAATATCGACTTGCTTGAAGGCTACGGCGCCACCGAGGCTGCGCCCGTGGCCGCCGCAAACCATCTCGAAGGCAACCGGCCGGGCACAGTGGGCGTTCTTATGGCGGGAATGGATTACAAGCTTGAGAACGTTCCCGGAATTGATGAAGGCGGCAAGCTCTACATCAACGGCCCCAACATCATGGCGGGTTATCTGAAGGTGGATAAGCCCGGCGTTATTCAACCGCCCGAAGACGGCTGGCACGACACGGGCGACATCGTCACCGTGGATGAAGACGGCTTCATCTCGATCCGTGGGCGGGTAAAACGCTTTGCCAAGGTCGGCGGCGAAATGGTCTCTCTCGCGGTGGTGGAAAACTGCGCCACATCGCTCTGGGAAGACAACATGCACGCTGCCGTTTCCATTCCCGACGCGCGCAAGGGCGAACAAATCGTCCTTATTAGTGACAGCAAGGATGCAAACCGCGCGGACATGGTTGCGTTCGCGAAAAACCACGGCATCACTGATCTCGCGGTGCCGCGCCGGGTTCTTTTTGCAAAGGAAATTCCGATCCTCGGCACGGGCAAAATCAACTACGGCCAGGTGCACCATATTGTGGACGATCTGCTTGCGAGTGGCCCGCCCGAAGTTGAAACAAAAGCTGACCCGGTTCCCGAAGTCAAAGCGGAGCCCGAGTCCGAAATAATACCCGAACCGGAAGAAGAGACCAAAGCCTCGGTCGAAGTCAGCGCACCGACTGACGAAGAGGAACCCGCGGCAATTGCTTCTGAACCCGAAACTACGCCCGAAGAAGAGATTATTTCGGAAGTAAACGGCGAAGATCAGGAGGAAGTGGCTCAGGAAGCCGACGAAGTTGTTGAATCAACTGATCCTGAAAAGCCCAAAGACCCCGACGCGCCTTCGGTCTAGTAGAGTCTCGTCTTACCGTCGTTATCGATGATGTCTTGCATTTCGGTTACGGATTCAGAGAGCTTGCCGTGGGCCACCATCGCCTGAGCTAGGGTGGGAACATCGCTTCGATCCGGCCAACTTTCGGGCTTCCACATTCGGGCCCGCACCATACATTTTGGACAATGCATGAATGCTTCTTCAACGTTCACGGCCAAAATGAACTGGGGTTCTTTGCCGTTAATAGCAAGTTCGTCCTGAAGGGCACTGTCGCGAACGATTTGAGCAGTACCACTGACCCTCAATGTGTCCCCGTTGCCCGGAATGATGAAGAAAAGTCCAACTTCATTGTTGCCAGACAAAATATTTTCGAACGTGTCATGACGACGATTGCCCAGGCGGTCTGGTATGGCCAAGGTTTTATCGTCTAAGACTTTTACGAAACCCGCAGGATCGCCTTTGGGTGACAGGTCTGTGTGCCCGTCAGGACCCTTTGATGCAACCATCACAAAAGGGGCCGCGGCAATGAAACGACGACAAATATCATCGATGTGATCGATCACTTTGTTGGTGACCATTTCTCCGGCTTCACCGCCAACCAGTTCACGAAACTGTTCACGTGTCGCTATGACCTCTTCAAACTGGTGTGCCATTGAACTCTCCTGCGCCAAACCAAAACTCTTGGCAGATCACATGTGTAGCGCGCGTCCGTAAGCGCCGAGCACGCTTTCGTGCATCATCTCTGACAGTGTGGGATGCGGGAAGACCGTGGCCATGAGTTCGGCCTCGGTGGTTTCAAGCGTTCGCGCGACCGCAAAGCCCTGAATAAGTTCGGTGACTTCCGCGCCGATCATGTGCGCACCGAGAAGTTCGCCCGTCTTTGCGTCAAAGATTGTTTTGACAAGGCCCTGATCATCGCCCAGCGCGATGGCTTTGCCGTTGCCCATAAACGGAAAGCGGCCAACTTTTAACTCATGCCCGGCTTTCTTCGCGGCGTCTTCTGTCATGCCCACGCTTGCCACCTGCGGCAGCGAATACGTGCAGCCCGGAATGTTACCGGTATCCATGGGGTGAACGCCTCTTACGCCCGCGATGCGTTCTGCCACCATGACGCCCTCATGGCTGGCCTTGTGCGCAAGCCAGGGCGGCCCGGCAAGATCGCCAATGGCGTAGATACCCGGCACGCCGGTCTCGGCCCACTCATTCACCGTCACATGGCTGCGATCCACTTTGACGCCCGCGGCTTCGAGACCCAGATCCTCCGTGTTCCCCGTAATTCCCACGGCAAGGATCACACGCTCGGCCTCAATCGTGCTGGTCTTCCCATCTTTTGTCTTGAGCGTTGCTTTGACGCTTGCCTTGTCTTTGTCGAGTTTTTCAACGCTGGCGCCTGTATGGATCGTCATGCCTTGTTTCTTGAAGGCTTTCTCCGCGAACTTTGAGATTTCCGTGTCTTCCACCGGCAGGATGCGGTCGAGCACCTCAACCACGGTGACTTCCGCGCCCATGGTGCGATAAAAGCTCGCGAACTCAATCCCGATGGCGCCGGAGCCAATCACCAGCAGCGATTTTGGCATCGCTTCAGGGACCATGGCTTCTTTGTAGGTCCAGATCAGTTTGCCGTCGGGCTCAAGCCCCGGCAGGGTCCGTGCCCGCGCCCCTGTGGCGAGAATGATGTTCTTGGCCGTGAGCTCTTCTGTCTTGCCGTCTTTTCCTGTGACAGAGACTTTGCCTTTACCCGCAAGCTTGGCCGCGCCATCGATCTGGGTGACTTTGTTTTTCTTCAAAAGAAACCCGACGCCCTTGGACAAACGTTCCGCCACACCGCGCGAACGCTTCACCACCGCGCCCGCATCGAAACTCACATCTTTCGCAGATAGCCCAAACTCGCCCGCGTGATCCATGAGGTGCTTGACTTCCGCCGAGCGCAAAAGCGCCTTGGTGGGAATGCAGCCCCAGTTAAGACAGATGCCGCCCAGATGCTCGCGCTCAACGCACGCGACCTTGAGGCCCAATTGCGCGGCACGGATCGCGGCCACATAACCGCCCGGCCCCGCGCCAATAACAACAACGTCGAAGATTTGAGTCATGGGATTGCTTTCGTTTGCTGCTAAAGCAGCATCGTCACGGGGTCTTCGATAAAGCGCTTAAAGTGCGAAAGAAACTCCGCCCCCATGGCGCCGTCTACCACGCGGTGATCGCAGGATAGCGTCACGGTCATCACCGTCGCCACCGCCAGCGCGCCATTGGTGACCACCGGCCGCTGCTGACCCGCGCCCACCGCAAGGATTGCCGCGTGAGGCGGGTTGATAACGGCTGTGAAGTTCTTGATGCCGAACATTCCCAGGTTTGAGACTGAGAACGAGCCGCCCTGATATTCTTCGGGCATCAGCTTGCGGTCTTTGGCTCTTGCCGCGAGCGTTGAAGCTTCTTTCGATATTTCCGAAAGCCCCTTCTCGTCCGCTTCCCAGATGATCGGCGTGATGAGCCCGTCGGGGATCGCGACCGCCATGGCAATGTCCGCGTGGTGGTGCTTGATGACTTTGTCCCCCGCCCAGGAGGAATTAACCCCAGGCACGAGGCGCAGCGCTTGGGCGCAGGCCTTGATCACAAAATCATTCACCGAAATCTTATAGGCCCCGTCACCCTTGGGCGCGTTCTCGTTCAAATCCTTCCGAGCACGGAGCAGTTTGTCGATCTCGCAATCGATCGCGAGGTAGTAATGCGGCACATCGCGCTTTGCGACCGTCAAGCGCTGGGCAATGGTCTTGCGGATATTGTTGAGCGGCACTTCTTCGTAAGTGCCTTCCTTGAGGCCCATCTGGGCGGGCGTCTGCGCTGGTGCACTCGCAGGCGCGCGTGCCGCAGCAGGCGCCCCGCCCTTACCGGCTGCTTCCACATCCGCTTTGACAATTCTGCCACTTGGCCCGGACCCGCTAATCGTCGAAAGATCAACACCTACTTGAGCGGCAAGACGCTTTGCCAAAGGGCTTGCCTTTACGCGGCCATTCGCTTTTGGCGCGGCAATGCGTTGCGGCGTAGGAGCGCTTGATGTCGCAGGTGCGGCTTGCGGCGCTTCCGGCTTCGGAGCGGAGCCACCGTTCTTGCCCACACCTTCGGCAGCCGATGCATCTTCGCCCTCTTCAAGCATCACGGCGATAAGCTCGTTCACTTTGACGCCTTCGGTCCCCTCGCCCACGAGGATCTTGCCCATGGTGCCTTCGTCTACCGATTCCACTTCCATGGTGGCCTTGTCGGTTTCGATTTCGGCGATCACATCGCCGGGCGCAACTGCATCGCCCTCCTTTACATGCCACTTGGCGAGCGTGCCCTCTTCCATGGTGGGCGAAAGCGCGGGCATGAGGATTTCAATGGGCATGCTAAACTAGTCTCCGCCGATGATCGGATCGTCGCCCACGATCGGTACTTTGGAGAAAATCACGCCAAGCGCGCTGGTGGGCCCGCCGTCGATGCTGTCGCCGATTGCATCCATGGACATGGAACTACCATCTTCATTCATGCGCCATTGCGCCAGGCTGCGACCTTCACCTTCGATCCCATAGTTGCCATAGAGATCCACTGTGCTTTCGTCCGCCATGTAGCTGTGTTCAAATTCTTCGCGGCTCCAGCTTTCTGGATAATCATATTCAACAAGCGCGCCTTCCTCAGGATCGTAGCCCACAAATCCTTCGCGTTCTTCTTCGCCGACGGTCTCGGTGTAGTAGTAAAGATTGCCGGCCGCGGCGGGTTGATAGTCCCGCTCAATCGTTTGGCACTGCGCCTCTTCGGAGCAGGTTTCATAAACCCAACTGCCCACAAGCTGATCCACCGCGTGGTCGCGCTCTTCATCGCTTGTTTGTGCGAATGCGGCTCCGGCAATGCCTATCGTTGCTGCACTTACAATCGCAATAGTTCTGATCATCACTTCACCCCCTGTAACAAACAGCTTTGGCAGCGCTGATAATATCAGCGACCTGCGGCAATGCCATTTTCTCTAAATTGGCAGCATAGGGAAGCGGCACGTCCTGTGCGCTCACGCGCATGACGGGGGCGTCGAGATCATCGAACGCCTCGCTCATCAATGTTGCTGATATTTCCGCGCCAATGCCGCAGATGGGCCAGCCTTCTTCCACGGTGACGCAGCGGTTCGTTTTGCGCACGGACGCGATTACCGTTTCCGTATCAAGCGGGCGCAAGGTGCGAAGATCGATCACCTCGGCATTGATGCCTTCTGCGCCGAGCGCGGCTTCCGCTTCCATCACATATTCCATGCCGCGCGAATGAGAGACGAGCGTGACGTCCGCGCCTTCTTTCACCACGCGGGCGCGGCCGATGGGCAGCACATGGTCATCGAGCACCGGCACATTGAAGCTTTTGCCGTATAGAATCTCATTCTCGAGAAAGATCACGGGATTGGGGTCACGGATCGCGGCTTTGAGAAGACCTTTGGCGTCTGCTGCGGTCCAGGGCGATACAACCTTGAGACCGGGAATATGCGCGTACCAGCTCGAATAATCCTGGCTGTGCTGTGCGCCAACGCGGGAGGCCGCACTGTTGGGCCCGCGAAACACAATGGGGCATCCCATTTGCCCGCCGGACATATAACGCGTCTTTGCCGCCGAATTGATGATCTGATCAATGGCTTGCATGGCGAAGTTAAAGGTCATGAATTCAACGATCGGCTTCAGGCCGCCAAAAGCCGCGCCGACGCCAACACCCGCAAAACCATGCTCTGTAATGGGCGTATCAATAACGCGCCGGTCGCCAAATTCGTCCAACAGGCCCTGGCTCACCTTGTAGGCGCCTTGATAATAAGCCACTTCCTCACCCATCAGGAATACGGTTTCATCACGGCGCATTTCTTCGGCCATGGCGTCGCGTAACGCGTCGCGCACCGTTGTGGACGTAACTTCTGTTCCCGCGGGAACGTCCGGGTCCTGAGCAATTGAAACAGAAGGCGCGGCGCTGGGTGCTGCGCTTGCCATCGGCTGAGCAGGCGGTGCTTCTTTGTGGGCTTCGGCGGGTGCCGGGCGCGGGGCACTTGCCACCTGCCCGTTCATGGCCGAGGCGTCTTCGCCTTCGTCCAGAATAACAGCGATGGGTTCATTTACTTTGACGTTTTCTGTGCCTGCGGGAATGAGCAGCTTGCCCACGGTGCCTTCATCGACGGCCTCCACTTCCATGGTGGCTTTGTCGGTTTCAATCTCGGCAATAACGTCGCCCGGGGCGATATTGTCCCCCTCCTTCACCAACCATTTGGCGAGGGTGCCTTCCTCCATTGTCGGAGAAAGCGCGGGCATAAGAATTTCCGTGGGCATGCTGCTCTTTCGTTCCCTTAATTTAGAAGAAGATCGGCCAGGCGACCATCCCCGTGCCGACAATGCCGGCGACCCAGGCAAGCGTCCGGATCCACGGAACGCCGACAAGATAGAGAATGCCGTGGGCAACGCGGCTATAGAAAAAGATCTGCGCACCAAGGGCACTCATGGCATCGGCAGTGCCCGTCATCACCACAATGATGGCGAACGGCGCATAAAGGACCAGCCCCTCGCGGTGATTATCCACATTGCGCATGGCGCGCGCAAAGCGCCCCGTGGGTGCGGGTAGATCATCTCTGTTACCGGCAAGTTGCGAAAACGTACGTTGCGGCTGCGCAAAGGCAGCCGATGCGACGATCATGACAAAGAGCCATACGGTCGCGAAGGCAAGCATAAGAAGTTCAACTGGCATTTTGAGTCACTCCTGTTTTCTTTCCTCCCCCGAGGTTTTACGCGGGTACGCAACTAACCACACTCAAGCTTTGGCTCCCTCAAGCCTCCGTCAGAACGTCCGTATAAAGCTCTTCCGGTGCGGGCTCGGGCGATGACTGCGCAAAATCCGCCGCGTCAGTGACTTCCGCGCGGATTTCCTTGTCCATGGCTTTCAGCTCGTCTTCGTCCGCATACTTGGCATCGAGGATGAGTTTTTTCACATGCTCGATGGGATCGCGGTGTTCGCGAATGTCTTGGACTTCCTCGCGGGTTCGGTACTTCGCCGGGTCCGACATGGAATGCCCACGATAGCGATAGGTCTTCATCTCAAGAATAATCGGTCCCTCACCTTTGCGCGCCTGAGCGATTGCCTTTTCCGCGGCGGCTTTCACGGCCAGCACATCCATGCCGTCCACTTCCTCGCCGGGAATATTGAACGCCGCACCGCGCCGATAAAGATGGGTTTCCGAGGTAGAGCGCGTCACGGACGTGCCCATGGCGTAGTGATTGTTCTCAATCACATAGATCACCGGCAACTTCCACAGCGCTGCCATGTTCATGGCCTCAAACACCTGGCCTTGGTTCGATGCGCCGTCGCCGAAGAACGCGAATGAAACCCGGTCATTGCCTTTATATTGGTTGGCGAGCGCCAGCCCCGTGCCGATGGGCACCTGCGCGCCCACGATGCCGTGCCCGCCGAAGAAATTCTTCTCCGTACTGAACATATGCATCGAGCCGCCCTTGCCTTTGGAATAACCGCCTGCCCGGCCCGTCAGCTCGGCCATAACACCCGGCGCGCTCATCCCCATGGCGAGCATGTGGCCGTGGTCGCGGTAGCCGGTGATCACCTGATCGCCCTCTTCAAGCGCCGCCTCGATGCCGACCATGACCGCTTCTTGACCAATGTAGAGGTGGCAGAACCCGCCGATCAGCCCCTGGCCATAGAGCTGCCCCGCGCGCTCCTCAAAACGGCGGATCAAAAGCATATCGCGATAATAGGCGAGCAGCTCCTCCTTGGGCGCGGGCGCTTTCGCGCGGCGGCGGGAGGCAGCGGATTTGGCAGCAGCCATCGGGGCTCCTTCTGGCGGTTCCTCGGATTGCGCGTGCGGGCAAACCGGCGCGGGAAAATGTTCTAGTCTTGTGTGCGGAAAATAACCAGTTCGCCTTCCCGCGCATAGCCCAGTTCGGAACGGGCGCGTTCATCCAGAAGGTCCTGGTCCACATAAGGGGGTGAGAGAAGCTCCACGTCGCGGGCGATGCGGGCGCGATCGGCCTCAACGCTGGTGAGCTCCACCTCTAGAAGCTTGATTTCCTGCCGTTTTTCCATGAGCGCGAGAAGCCCATGCTGGCTCGTGAGCGCGTTTTGCCCCACGGCGAAGAGCGCGATCAGCAGCCCGGCAGTCAGCGCCACCTGGGCCCAGCTTGTGCTTTTATTTCTGGCAAATCGCGTCGCCCTCATAAGCAAAAGGAATCACAAGTGATTCCTCGGGTCAAGCGGGATTCTCTTAACAGAGTCAGCGCTCTATCCCGATTCGCAGGTGTGGAATCTTGGGCCCCCGTTTCCCCCTTGACCAACACCAATCCCCACTCGCCGATTGCTGAGTGCCGCGGGGTTCCTCACCTTTTGCAAAAATTTAAGCGCGCTCATCCCCTGGTAGTTATTTCGACCCGCGCGAGGTTTGCCACCCGCTTATCGACATCAAGGTTCTCGATGTACAGCTAGCCTCCGACTAACTCGCCCGCGCCATGAAGCAGCGCATTGAGATATCAAGCCCGTCTTCGCCTTGGCGCGCCATGTTCTCGCGCATGAAGCGGGTCCATTCCGCTTCGGGCAGCACGGCAAAGCCCAGCCGCTCATAATAAGGCCGGTTCCAGGGAATCTCGGTAAAAGTCGAAAGCGTGATGCGCGCGGCGCCATTGGCAAATCCATGCGCGGCGGCCCTCTCAATCAGTACGGCACCCAGCGCCTTGCCCCCGTGGTCCGGGTGCACATCCACTTCGGCAATATAGAAATCCGTTTTGACCCAAGAACAAACGATATAGCCCGCCGGCGCCTTACCGTGGTAAAGCGTCCACAACAGCCCCTCGCCCACGCGCGCTTCCAAGAACGCCAGCGGCGTGACCCGGTTCAAATCAATATCGGTTTCGCCCATTTCCTTGCGACCCACAAAGGCGCGCGCGGCGGCGCGTTCAATCTCTTGCAGTACTTCGCAATCTTCCAGCGTGCCCAGGCGAATGGCATAGCCTTCAGGAAGTATCGAGGGCGGCGGCGTTTCGGCTCGCGTCATGCCTTAAGGACGGTGCGCCCGGCGTAGATCGCCTGGGCGTCGAGTTCTTCTTCAATGCGGAGGAGCTGATTGTATTTCGCAAGCCGGTCCGAACGCGAAAGCGAGCCCGTTTTAATCTGTCCGCAATTGGTGGCGACCGCAAGATCGGCAATGCTCACGTCTTCCGTCTCGCCCGAACGGTGCGACATGACGGCGGTCATGTGCGCCTTGTGCGCCATCTCAACGGCGGTGATCGTCTCGGTCAGCGTGCCTATTTGATTGACTTTGATAAGGATGGAATTGGCGGTCGCTTTCTTGATGCCATCGGCAAGGCGCGCGGGGTTTGTCACGAACAGATCATCGCCCACCAACTGCACCTTTGCGCCAAGCTCAGATGTAAGCGCGGACCAGCCGTCCCAATCATCCTCGGCCATGCCGTCTTCGATGGAAATCACAGGATAGCGCGCGCAGATGTCTGCGAGGTAGCCCACCATCCCTGCGCTATCGAGGCTTTTGCCCTCGCCATCAAGTTGGTACTTGCCGTTCTTATAGAATTCGGTCGATGCCGCATCGAGCGCCAAGTGCACATCATCGCCCGGTGTGCGGCCCGCGGCTTCGATGGCTTTCATAATGAAACCAAGGGCTTCATCGGTAGACTTCACACCTGGGGCGAAGCCGCCTTCGTCCCCTACATTGGTATTATGCCCCGCGTCTTGAAGGCCCTTCTTGAGCGCGTGGAAGATTTCCGCGCCCCAGCGCAGCCCCTCGGCAAAGGTGTCCGCGCCCACGGGCATCACCATGAATTCTTGAATATCCACCGGGTTATCGGCGTGCGCCCCGCCGTTAATGATGTTCATCATGGGAACCGGAAGCGTGCGTGCGGATGTTCCGCCCACATAGCGGTAAAGCGGCAAACCGCTCGCCTCGGCTGCAGCTTTTGCCACCGCAAGCGAGACGCCCAAAATCGCATTCGCCCCAAGCCGCGCTTTGTTGGGTGTGCCATCAAGGTCAATCAATACCTGATCGATGTGCACTTGTTCTTCGGCTTCATAGCCGGAGAGCGCATCGAGAATTTCGCCGTTCACCGCGTCCACGGCTTTGGTCACGCCTTTGCCGCAGTAGCGGCCCGCATCGCCATCGCGCAGTTCCACCGCTTCGTGGGCGCCGGTTGAAGCGCCGGAGGGAACCGCCGCTCGGCCCATGGAGCCTTCTTCCAGCACCACATCCACTTCGACTGTGGGGTTACCCCGGCTGTCGAGGATTTCGCGGGCCACGATATCGATAATGGCGGTCATGGGCGGGTCTCCGAGATGGCTCAGGTTTGGCGGTGGTTTAGCCCATGGCGGAGGCGAGGAAAAGCCCTCGCCGCCCTAACCAAGCGCCGAATTGACCACGCGCTCCACCAGCGCTGCGCCCACCCAGGAAATAAGCGGGATCATGAGATATAGCCCCAGGCGGCTGAGCGTGGTGCCATCGAGCGGCCATTCGCGGACGCTCTCAACGTATGTGCGGTAGGACATGAGCGCGATGAAGCGCGCGCCCTTGCCGTTCTGCAGGCTCGCACGTTCACCTGCCAGCGCTTCATTGACCCAATCAAGCTGGTCACGCTTGGCTGTGGCGACCCGGCCGTGAATGCCCATAAGCGGGCCAAAAAGCCCCAAAAGCGCAATGAGGGCGGCGATCGCGCAGACCGCCAGAATAATTGGCGCGAGTGACGCGTTGAACAAAAAGAGCAAGAGGATCGCCGGCAGAATGATCACGATCAAAACATTCGCCAGCCCAAGCCGCGTAAAGGGCTTGAGCGTATGACGCTCAAGCAGCATAGATGACTGCACATCCCCGGCGAGCCGATTGAAGCGCCAGGCTTCTGCTGTCGCGCAATAGATAAGCTGGCCAACGAAATAGCCGAAGATCAGCGCAAATATCCGCTGCCCAAAAATCTCGGGCGTCATGTCTGATGGGTCGAAGGGATTGAATGCACGGTCGCGCCAAACCGCCACATCAAGCAAAGGAATAACCGTCGCTATCAATGCTCCAAAGAGCCCCGCTGCACGAGCATGGGCCCGAGGATAATTGCCGATGCCTTTTACGCGCGCGCGGGCGCGCTCGCTTGGCTCGATAAGCGCCGCCACCCCTTCGGTGGAACGGCGCGCGGCGCGCGTAATCAAAACCACCGCCGTGGGCGCATAGCCCACAAGCAGAAAGTGGAAGATCAAATAGACGAAACCAAATGGGTCAGGACCGGTGGTATCAAGAAAACGATCATCGCCGGTGCTCAGTGCGGTGGCGATAATGCTCATGCGGCCGGTGGCAATCTCGATGGCACAAAGACCAAAGATCAGAAAGAGCGCAACAAGAAACCCCGTCCACTGGGGTTGAAGACCCACAAAGCGATAAAGCCGCTCGACCAAAAGCACCCCTTCCTGGGGCGCACGCTTTTTGGGCCGAGACCGGGGAGGCCCCTTGCGCTTGTTCGCATCTGGGGCAGGCCTATCCTCGTTTGGCGAGCTCATCGAATTCCATCAATCTACGGATGAGTGATTCTATCTCGGATATTGGCACCATGTTGGGGCCATCCGATGGGGCGTTGTCCGGATCTTCATGGGCTTCCATGAAGACGGCGGCGACACCCACCGCAACGGCGGCGCGTGCAAGTACAGGCACGTATTCACGCTGCCCACCGGAGGAGGCCCCCTTCCCGCCTGGTTGTTGGACCGAATGGGTTGCGTCAAACACCACTGGCGCGCCGGTGGCTTTTAACTCCGGCAATGCGCGCATGTCGGAAACAAGCGTGTTGTATCCGAACGATGCGCCGCGTTCCGTCACCAGCACATTCGGATTGCCCGCGCCGGTAATTTTATCAACCACATTCTTCATGTCCCATGGAGCGAGGAACTGACCTTTCTTGACGTTGACCACTTTGCCTGTTGCGGCTGCCGCCAGCAGCAGATCGGTCTGACGGCAAAGGAAGGCCGGTATCTGCAGAACATCCACGGCCTCGGCGGCCATCCTGCATTGCTCTTCGGAGTGCACGTCGGTGAGCACCGGCAGGCCGGTTGTCTCGCGGATCTCATTGAAGATGGGAAGTGAGGCTTCGAGCCCCAGGCCCCGCTGGGCCGAGGCGGATGTGCGGTTCGCCTTGTCGAAGCTGGTCTTATAAATGACGCCGATGCCGAGCTTGTCGGACAGCTCTTTCAGCGCGCCTGACATCTCAAGCGCGTGATCTCGGCTTTCGAGCTGGCACGGCCCCGCGATCAGCGTGAAGGGCTTATCATTGGCAATCTCAACGCTGCCGACTTTGACGGTGGAGTTGGGGTTCATCCGCGGCTTTCTCTAGGGCTCAAGAAAGGTACCAATATCGCTTTCAGCGGCTCTGGGGCAAGGGCACCACGAGATCGCGAGACTGTCAGACGAGCCGGCTCTGGTTGACCGCCGCCTCAATAAACGAGGCAAAGAGCGGGTGCGGATCGAACGGCTTGGACTTGAGCTCGGGGTGATACTGCACACCGATAAACCAAGGATGGTCGGGGATTTCTACGATCTCTGGCAATTTGCCATCGGGTGACATGCCGGAGAAGACGAGCCCCTCGGCCTCAAGCCGCTCACAATAATTATGATTCACTTCCCAGCGGTGGCGATGGCGCTCGGATATGCGCGTATCGCCATAGATATTCGCGACCTTCGAGCCTGGCTTGAGCTTCGCCTCATAGGCCCCCAGCCGCATGGTGCCGCCAAGATCGGTTCCCTCATCGCGCTGGACTTTCTGGTTGCCTTTGATCCACTCGGTCATCAGGCCGACGATGGGCTCATCGGTTGCGCCAAACTCGGTGGAGTTGGCTTTCTCGATACCCGCCAGATTCCGCGCCGCCTCAATCACCGCCATCTGCATACCAAAGCAAATACCAAAATAAGGCACGCTGCGTTCACGCGCGAACTGTGCTGCTTTGATCTTGCCTTCAGCACCTCTGTGGCCAAAACCGCCCGGCACCAATATTCCGTGTACACCTTCTAGGTGGACCGCCGCGTCTTCGCTTTCGAAGATTTCAGAATCCATCCACTCCAGTTTTACTTTGACCTGATTGGAAATGCCGCCATGGGTCAGCGCTTCCATGAGCGATTTGTACGCGTCTTTAAGACCCACATATTTCCCCACGATGGCGATCGTCACTTCGCCTTCGGGCTCCAGGTGGTTGTGGACAATCTCTTCCCACACATCGAGTTTCGGATCGGGTGCATCGGTAATGCCAAAGGCATCGAGCACTTGGGTGTCGAACCCTTCCTTGTGGTAGGCGAGCGGCACTTCGTAGATCGACTGGGCATCAAGCGCCGGGATCACCCTCTCGGCGCGCACGTTACAGAAGAGCGCGATTTTGTGGCGCTCATCGTCGGGTATCTGACGATCTGCGCGACATAGCAATAGATCCGGCTGAATACCAATGGAACGCAGCTCCTTGACCGAGTGCTGGGTGGGCTTGGTTTTAAGTTCGCCCGCGCTGGGGATGAAGGGAATAAGTGTTAGGTGCACGAAGATCGCTTCGCCCGCCGGAAGCTCGTTTCTTATTTGCCGGATCGCTTCGAAGAAAGGCAGCGCCTCAATGTCGCCTACCGTGCCGCCGATCTCGCACAACATAAAGTCCACATCGTCCGGGTCTTGGAGAGCGAAGGCTTTGATCTCGTCGGTAACGTGCGGAATGACTTGCACCGTCGCGCCCAGGTAGTCACCGCGGCGTTCTTTGGTGATGATGTCCTGATAAATCCGGCCCGTGGTGATGTTGTCATTCTGACGCGCGGGAACACCCGTAAAGCGCTCGTAGTGGCCAAGGTCCAGGTCCGTCTCCGCGCCGTCGTCGGTGACGTAAACCTCGCCATGCTGATAGGGGCTCATGGTGCCGGGATCGACATTCAGATAAGGATCAAGCTTCCGAAGCCGCACGGAATACCCACGCGATTGCAGAAGCGCACCGAGAGCCGCTGAGGCAAGTCCCTTACCGAGTGAAGAAACCACGCCGCCGGTTATGAAAATGTACCGCGCCATGGACCCCCACCTTACTCAAATCGCGACAACAATCAAAAGAAAAGACCCGCCCCGAAATTGCCCGGAGCGGGCCGTGTGAAAAGCTAAGCGATTCTCGGCGGTTTGAAACCTAATCGCCGACCGGAACCTCCGGCAGGCCGTCGTCTTCGGCTGGCACCGCAGGCTCGGGCGCGTCATCGGCCGGTTGAGGAATTGTCCCATCCGCTGGCAGGCCTAGAGGATCGGTTGATTCTACCGGCAGCGAATCGGTGACCGACCCGATGCCACCTGTCGCTCCCGCGCCTCCACGCTGTGACCCTGCCAGGAACGAAAGCCCGATCGATGTAATGAAAAAGGCAACCGCCAGATAGGCAGTAATCCGGGTCATTGCATTCGCTGAGCCGCGGGTGGTCATAAAACCACCGCCACCGCCGCCGCCACCAATGCCCAGGCCGCCCCCTTCGGAGCGTTGGATCAGCACCATCCCGACCAGCGCAATGGTGATCAGCAGATGGAGGATGAGAACATATTGCATCATGGCCCTGGGGCCCTTTCATTCACTGATTTCTGGCGTTCGCCGGGTTCTTGGAATTTGCGAGGGTTGTAACGGGCTTGAAGCCCCTTGCCAAGCCCGCCGCGCTATTGGGAATAGACCGAGAAAATCCCCGCGAAATCAGTCGACTTCAGGCTGGCACCGCCCACAAGCGCGCCATCCACATCTGCAACGTTGAGGATCTCATCCGCATTGCCGGGCTTCACTGATCCGCCATAGAGAAGCCGGATGCCGTCCGCTACATCGCCGCGTAGTTCACCCAGGGTGCGCCGGATAAAGCCGTGCATCGCCTCAATGTCATCGAGCGTCGGCGTCTTGCCCGTACCGATGGCCCAGACGGGCTCGTAGGCCACAATCGTGTTGACAGTGCTAACATCTGCGGGCAGCGAGCCCTTTAATTGCGCGCCGACGACCTTCTCCGCATCGCCCGCATCGCGCTCGGCCTCGGTTTCGCCGACGCAAATAATAGCGGTGAGCCCCGCCCCATGCGCGGCCTCGGCCTTGGCGCGAACCGCCTCGTCGCTTTCACCGTGATCGGCCCGGCGTTCCGAATGACCCACGATGATGGCGCTCGCCCCCAGGTCGGAAAACATCTCAGCCGATAGATCACCTGTATGGGCGCCCGATGCCGCCGGATGGCAATCCTGTGCGCCGATGGCCACGCTCGATCCGGTCGCCGCCACAGCAAAAACAGCGACCAGCGTCGCGGGCGGGCAGATCATGACCTCACTGGCGCTTTGAGACCCGGCCGCTTCGACGACCCCCTTGAGCTCCGAAATCGAGGCCCTGAGCCCATTCATCTTCCAGTTTCCGATCACGATCGGTTGACGCGCGCGGGTCATGGAGGTGCCCTCCCTTGGTGGTCTTTGTTCGATTGCAGGGCTCTTAGCACCCCTCGCCCGCGAGCAGCAACCAAGGCCCCTCAAACTACTCCAAAACCCTTGCTTGCGGCGGGAGGGCCACATTCATATGATGCGCGCCGCGCCGGGAAGGCCGGTTACAAAGAATAGACGAAGGACGCCACGTACCGCCATGATGGAGAAAATCCGCAACGCCATGAAATCTGGGCTCGCGCTCATTGTCGTTGGCCTTCTGATTGTCAGTTTCGCGATCTGGGGCGTTCAAGACGTTTTCACCCCCTCGCCAAACGATCCCGTGGCTGTGGTTGGTGATCTTGAGATCGGCCAGCAAGAATTCGCGCTCCAATACGACCGCGTCTTCCGAAGCGCACAGGCGCAAAGCGGCGGCATCCTGACCCAGGCCGAAGCGCTTTCAGATGGGCTGCATCGGGATGTGCTCGAAGGCATGATGCAGGAATTAGTGGTCAGTGCAGCGGCGCAAGAATTGGGCATTCGCACCTCCGACGCCATATTGCAGCAACGCATTACAACTGACCCCTCGTTTGCTGGGCCTACCGGGGAATTTGAACCACGGTCCTATGCCGAGCTTTTGCGTGCGAACGGTTTTACCCCGCAAATGTTTGAAACGGTGATGCGGAGCGATCTTAACCGCAACCAACTCATCGGAAGCATTATCTCTGGATATTACATGTTGCCGGGTCTTGCCTCGGCGCATTACGAGTATGCTTACGAGCGGCGCGCGATTGAATATTTTCTTCTGCCGCCCGCCTCGGCTGGCGATATTCCCGACCCAGGCGATGAAGTTCTGACGGTCTATTACGACCAAGCGGCCGGCAATTACCGCGCACCGGAATATCGCACGGTGACGCTTCTCAAGCTTGGTGAGAGCGACATCACCGACCGGATCGAAGTTCCCGAAGAAGATGTGGTGCGACTCTTTGAAATTCGCGAGAGCCGCCTTCAAGTGCCCGAGCGGCGCCAGATCGAGCAACTGACATTCCAGGACCTGGCCTCAGCCGAGACGGCGCTGGCGCTCATCGAAGCAGAAATCGCTTTTGAAGCCGCCGGCGGCATCTTTCTCGATCTTGGCCTGCTTGCTCAAGACGAAGGCATCGACCAAGCGGTCACGGACGCCGCCTTCGCGACTGATGAGCCAGGAGTTGTGGGTATCGTCGAAGGCGACCTCAGCACATCGATTGTGCGGGTCGTTTCGATCACGCCGGGTAGCGTTGTTTTGTTTGAAGACGTTCGTGATGAGCTGCGCCGGGAACTTGCAGAACAAAACGCGGGCGAAGAGATTTTCGCAATCTCGGAAAACGCTCAAGATATGTATGCGGGCGGTGCACCCCTCGACGAGATTGGCGGGCAACTAAACATTCCCGTGACGACCGCGACGGTGGATAGCTCGGGCTTAATGGCGGACGGCTCAATTGCCACGGAGCTTGTGTTGACCCAAGGGGTCATGGAATTCGCCTTTGATTTGGTGGAAGGCGAAGACTCAGGTTTCCGTGACACGCCCGACGGTGACTTCTTTGTTTTGCGCGTTCGATCCATCACGCCGTCACGGCAGCGCGCGTTTGAAGACGTGCGCGATCAGGTGCTGGACGAATGGCGCGATGCCGAAACAGCAGGCGTGCTTGCCGGCATGGGTGATGAGGCCGTCGCGCGCATCAATGGCGGCGAAGATTTTGCGGCGGTTGCGCAAAGCCTGGGTCGTGAAGTGCGCGAAACCCCACGGGAAATTCGCCGTACGGAAAGTTCAGAAATCTTTTCACGCTCGGTGCTCAACACGCTCTTCACCGATGCCGTTGGCACAGTTACATCCGGGCCGGTTCTTTTGGGCGGCAGTTATGTGATTGCGCGCGCAACCAGCGTCACACCCGCCGATACGGTCGCCGGTGCCGAACAATTGGCCAATTTGCGCGTTGCCCTCGAAAACGAGGTCGTTGCGGAAATCATTGAGGCCTACATCACCCAAACCGAAACCAAGATCGACAAGCAGATTAATGAGCGGATCCTCACCGAGCTTGTGTCCGGTTTCAACTAGGGGCCGGGATGGAGACCTCCCCTACGTTCAGCGATGCGTTTGCTTCCACATACGCCAAGGGGAATCCGCAGCTTGTCTGGACGCGGTTGATCGCCGATCTGGAAACGCCGGTTTCGGCAATGTTGAAATTGGGCGGCGGCGAGACGAACAGCTTTCTTTTTGAATCTGTCGAAGATGGCAAGACACGCGGGCGTTACTCGATCATCGGGCTCGCCCCCGATCTCATCTTTCGCGCGAACAATGGCCAGGCTGAGATCAATCGGAATGCCCGCGAAGACGTGAGTGATTTCGCGCCGCTCGATGCGCCGCCTCTGGAGGCCCTTCGCACCCTTATTGATGAATGCCGGCTTGATGTGCCTCACGAACTGCCGCCCATGTCCTCGGGGCTTTTTGGCTATGCGGGATACGACATGGTGCGCGAGATGGAGCATCTGCCCAACATCAATCCCGATCCCATCGGTATTCCCGACGCGATTTTTCTGCGCCCAACGATCATTGCTATTTTCGACGGGGTGACGGGCGAATTGATCGTCGTTTCGCCGGTTTGGCCGAGTGGCGACATCGGCGCTGAGGCAGCCTACGAGCGCGCGCAAGAGCGCATCGCGAATGTCGTTGCAAGGCTCGAAAGCGCCCTGCCCCATACGCCTGTACCTGATGGTCCGTTGCCCACGCCTAAAGCCATTTCAAATACAACGCATGCGGAATATCTTAAGATCGTCGACCGCGCCAAGGAATACATTAAGGCCGGCGATGTCTTTCAAGTGGTGCCAAGCCAACGCTTTGCCGCGCCCTTTGCTCTGCCGCCTTTCGCGCTTTATCGCGCCCTTCGGCGGCTTAACCCCTCTCCCTATTTGTTCTTTCTAGATTTCGGCAGCCACGCCATTGTGGGTTCGAGCCCGGAAATCCTGGTCAAGCTTTCCGGCGATACAGTCACCATTCGCCCGATCGCGGGCACGCGCCCGCGCGGCGCCACGCCTGAAGAAGACCGCGCCCTTGCCGATGACCTTCTAGGAGATCCCAAAGAACGCGCCGAGCATTTGATGTTGCTCGATCTTGGCCGCAACGATGTGGGCCGCGTTGTGAAAACCGGCACTGTGGATGTGACCGAAAGTTTTACCATCGAGAACTATTCCCACGTCATGCACATTGTTTCCAATGTCGAAGGCGAGATTGCCGAGAACGAAGACGCGCTCTCCGCGCTGGTGGGCGGGTTTCCCGCAGGCACCGTTTCAGGCGCGCCCAAGGTCCGCGCCATGGAAATCATTGATGAGCTTGAGAAAGAAAAGCGCGGCATTTATGCGGGCGGCGTCGGCTACTTTGCCGCCGATGGGTCCATGGACACCTGCATCGCGCTGCGCACGGCGCTCGTTAAAGACGGCACCATGTATGTACAGGCAGGCGGCGGTGTCGTTTATGACAGCGACCCGGACGCCGAGTACCAGGAAACAATGAATAAGGCGAAAGCGCTGATCCGCGCGGCCGAGGAAGCGGTGCGCTTTGCGAATAAAAAACCAGGAAACCTTAAAACTAAGTTCTAGGCTGCTTCACCCAATCGTCAGAGGCACGTGAGCCGCGTCAGCGCTATGCTTGCGCCCAGACGAATACGAGGGATCATCATGCGAAATCTATTGCTTGTTATTTCAGTGCTGCTTTTCAGTCTGGGAAGCGCCGCCGCGCAGGACATTCTTTATCAGCCCGATCCCGACACACCCATCGGCACGCGCAATCCAAATGCACCCCCTGAGACCGCGCAATACGACTTCCTCATCGGCGATTGGGGCGTCGCCATCACATTCCGCGATCCAGAAGGCAACGAGGCAAGCTACAACGCCCGCTGGCACAATGTGTGGGCGATCGACGGCTATGTGGTGATGCAGGAATGGCGCGGGCCTTATGCGAGCGGTGCCGAGCTTCGCCGCTACAACGCTGAGGCAGGCCATTGGGAAGGCTTTAATATCTACAACGCCTGGGACGCCACCAAGCGCGTGACCGCCAATTGGACTGGCGAAGAAATGGTGGTGATGGTCGAAGCCACATCAGACCAAACCGGCACATTCATCAACCGCGAAACCTATTCCAATATCGAGGCGGACCGCTGGGAAATGCATTCAGACCGCAGCTACGACGAGGGCGAAACGTGGGTCCGCGGCGCCTATAACCTGATCGCCACGCGGGCGGAGTAACCACTAGGTCCGGCTCGCCACTAAGACTCTTGTTGATTTCAAGATTACGAAGCATGAAAGCCAACCGACCGCCTTGGCGGCAGGGCCTTGGTCGTTTATGAATCCGCCCAGATACGGGCAAAGCCCCGCACAGGACGGAAGATGAACAACAGCAAGGACTACATGGCGCTCGCGTTCGAGATGAAGGCGCAATCTAATAATAAAAATCGCCAAGTGGGCGCGGCCATCACTAATGGCGTCGCCGCGCACAATCGGCATGTCTCGTTATTGGAGCGGCGGACGACAGCCGTGCATGCCGAAGCCACGGCGATTTGTCAGTGCGCGGCTGAGGGCCCCTCGACAAAGGGTCATGAAATTTATGTAACGCTTTCGCCGTGCGTTGCCTGCGCGAAACTGATAGTCGATGCGGGCATCACGGCCGTGTACTTTCACACCCTGGATCTTGAACAGCTTGAAGCAATCAATATCTTGCATTCGTGCGACGTCAAAGTTCACGGGCCGCTAGAAGAGACAGAATAGAACCGGGAAGAATGATCGCTTTTAGCCGCGATGCGGCCCCAAAGGTTCAGAAAGCCGCGAATGAACGAAGACACGGATTACATGGCCATCGCCCTCGACATGAAGGGCAAGTCAAGAAATAAGCATCGCCAAGTGGGCGCGGTGCTGACAAATGGCGTCGCGGCCCACAACACTTATGTGACCCGGCTTGAAAGGCCCACGACAACGCTTCACGCCGAAGCCGCCGCAATTTGCCATTCGGCGGCCAGCGGAATGCCCACGGAGGGATTTGAAATTTACGTCACGCTCTCGCCGTGTGTTTCATGTGCGAAGCTGATCATTCAATCGAAGATCAAGGTCGTGCATTTTTATGAACTCGACGCCCAACAGATTGAGGCAATTAGTTTGCTGCGCACCTGTGGAGTGAGAGTTCACGGCCCACTCAAAGAACCAGAGGAACAGTCTGAAAGTGACGACTAATCAAGACGAGCAGCAAAGAGTGCTCATGGTGGGCGGTTCCATGCGCAGCGGCACCACGGTTATTCACCGCGCGCTCTGCCAGGCAAAAAACTCAAACCCGTTTATCTCGGAAAGCTGGTACCTGCTTGAGCTTATGGGCATCCATGAGCGCGGGGTCACGCGGTTTGACATGCGCGCGAAAGATCAGTTTGGCGAGGTCGAAGCGTTCGAAGACTTCATTCGGCGCGACATTCAAGCCTACTTCGCCGCGATCGCGAACAAATATGGCAATCCGGAAGTCTTGATCCTGAAACACCCCGAGCTCACCAAGAATTTCGCAACGCTCAAACGGCTTGCCCCGCAAATGAAATTTCTTGTGGTGGTGCGCGACCCGCGCGACGTGGTTGCCAGCATGAAGAACGTCATCAAGCGACATCGCGACCAGAACCTGCTCACGCCCTTCACACGCTCGCTTCAAACCATGAATGATTATTGCGCTCACTACATAGGGTACTACGGCAAGCTGTTCGCCGAGCGAGAGAGTATTGGCGAGGACCTGATGATCGTGCGCTATGAAGATGTTGTCACCGACCCCGTCGACGCTTTCTCAAAAATCGGCGCCTTTTCCGGCGCGGTCTACGAAGGCGACGCAATGAAGTCCTATGATCCAGACGAGACCGAAAGCAAATATCTGGTGCGGGACGAACGGGTGAAAGACAAGATCAGCGAAGCCTTCTGGTCGGAGATGTACACCAAGGAGCTTTCAGCGGACTCGGTTCGCGCCTACAAAGATATCCTTACCCTTCCCGAAGTGAATGATATTGAGTCCACCCTCGCCCAGGTGGGCAAGACGTGGGGGTATTGGTAGGGGCTATCCCCATCTCGGGCGCGCGGGCGTGATCTCATATATTGCCCCCTTCCCACCCCGTGTTAGGTTCAGGAAAAGCAAGTTGGTGCGGGCAAACCTATGATCCTGCTGATCGATAATTATGACAGTTTCACCTACAACCTCGTCCATTACCTGGGCGAGTTGGGGGCCGAGGTCGGAGTCCACCGCAATGATGCGCTCAGCGCCGAAGAGGCGCTCGCCCTGAAGCCCGCAGGCATCGTCCTCTCGCCCGGTCCCTGCGATCCGGACAAGGCCGGAATTTGCTTGGATCTTATCAATGCGAATGCGGGCCGCATCCCCTTGCTCGGTGTGTGTCTGGGCCATCAGGCCTTAGGCCAGGCTTTTGGCGGCAAGATCATTCGCGCGCCTGAGTGCATGCACGGCAAGGTCTCTGACATTCATCACCAAGCGCAAGGCGTTTTCGCGAGCCTCCCCAATCCCTTCGAGGCGACGCGCTATCACAGCCTAATCATCGAGCGCGACAGCTTGCCCGATTGCTTCATAATCACGGCTGAGACAAGCGACGGCATTATCATGGGGATCGAGCATAAGGAGCTTCCGCTTCACGGCGTTCAGTTCCACCCAGAAAGCATCGCCACGCAAAACGGTCACGCACTTTTAAAGAACTTCCTTGAACTCACGGCAGAAACGCTGGAGCCCGCGTGATCCGATGACAAGCTTCGCTGACATCCTTGCCAAGCTCGCCGATGGCGAAACGCTCAGCGAAGACGACGCCGAGTTCGCGGTGGGCGAGCTTATGTCCGGCGAAGTGGACGCGGCGCAGGGTGCGGGCTTTCTTATGGCCATGCGGGTGCGCGGCGAAACGGTGCCCGAGATTGTGGGCGGCGCACGGGCGCTGCGCTCGCGCATGCTGACGGTCGATGCCCCATCGGGCGCGGTGGATACTTGCGGCACCGGCGGCGATGCCTCGGGTACATTTAACATCTCCACCGCCGTTGCCTTCGTCATCGCGGGCACCGGCGTCCCGGTCGCCAAGCATGGCAACCGATCGGTTTCGTCCAAATCTGGATCATCTGATGTGCTGGCCGAATTGGGCGTCAATCTTGACGCGCCAATTCCCACGATTGAAAAAGCCATCTCCGAAGCAGGCGTCGGTTTTATGTTTGCACCGCGCCATCACGGGGCCATGCGGCATGTGGCGCCGGTAAGGCAATCGCTCCGCTTACGGACTTTATTCAATTTACTCGGGCCCCTTGCCAACCCCGCTGGCGTTAAGCGGCAACTGCTCGGCGTTTTTGACGACAAGTGGCTAATGCCCATCGCCCAGGTGCTCAAGGAACTGGGCACGACGTCCGCCTGGGTAGTGCACGGCGCAGACGGACTAGATGAGCTTTCCACCTCCGGCGACAACAAAGTCGTCGTGCTTCATCGCGGCGCAATCTCGGAAATGGTCGTAAAGCCTGAGGAAGTGGGCATTGCAAAGGCCAAACTTGCAGACCTTGTGGGCGGTGATGCGCGAGATAACGCGCGCGCCTTGCGCGAGGTGCTTGGGGGCGCCAAGGGCCCCTACCGCGATATTGTGCTGTTGAATGCCGCGGCCGGCCTTGTGGTCGCGGGACGCGCCACGGGCATCAGCGAAGGAATTCATATCGCCAAGTCGACCATTGATGCGGGAGGCGCGACGAAATCGCTTGAGAGCCTCATCCGCATCACAGGCGAGGCCGTTGGGTAGCCCCGTGAGCATTCTCGACAAAATCAAAGCCTACAAGCTCAACGAGATCGCAGCGCGAAAAGCAAACCGCAGCCGCGAAGAGGTGGAGGCGGCTGCACGCCATGCCCCTGAAGTGCGCGACTTTCATGGGAGCCTGAAGGCCAAACACAAGCTCGGCCAACCGGCCCTTATCGCTGAGATCAAAAAGGCCAGCCCCTCAAAGGGCCTAATCCGTGAGGACTTTGACCCACCCACCCTTGCACAAGCCTATGAGCGAGGCGGTGCAGCGTGTCTTTCGGTGCTCACAGATGGTCCCAGCTTTCAGGGGGCGGACGAATACCTGGTGGCGGCGCGGGGGGCCACATCACTCCCCGTCCTTCGCAAGGACTTTATGTTCGACCGCTATCAAGTGACCGAAGCGCGCGCTATGGGCGCCGACTGCATTCTCATTATCCTCGCGGCGGTGGACGATGCGCTCGCCCGCGAGCTGGAAGCGCATGCTCTTTCCTGGGGCATGGATGTGCTCCTGGAAGTTCACAATGAAGACGAGCTAGCTCGCGCGCATGATCTTGAGAGCCCCCTCATCGGCATCAACAACCGCGACCTCAATACGTTTGAAACAACGCCCGAAACTTCCGAACTCCTCGCAAAGCTCGTGCCGCCGCACAAGACAATTGTGGGCGAAAGCGGCATTAAAAATCACGCGGATTTGGAGCGACTGAGCAAAGGTGGCATCAACACATTCCTCGTGGGCGAAAGTTTGATGCGCGAGCAAGATGTAGAAGCCGCAACGCGTGCACTGTTGGAGGGCGCCAATGTCAGCTAAAGAAAGCAAACTCACTCACTTCACCGATGACGGCGCGGCGCGCATGGTAGATGTGTCCGAGAAAAACGTGACCGAACGCGTGGCCATCGCGGGCGGGCGCGTTACCATGTCGGCGGAGGCCTTCGCCCATGTGAAAGCAGGCACGGCAAAGAAAGGCGACGTGCTCGGCACTGCGCGGCTTGCGGGCATTATGGCGGCAAAGAAAACTTCTGAGCTCATCCCCCTGTGCCACCCGCTTCCTTTATCAAAAGTGGAAATCGAATTCGACTTGGACGAAACGGCGAGCGCCGTCGATATCCGCACCACCGTTAAAGTCACGGCCAAGACCGGCGTTGAGATGGAAGCGCTGACCGCCGCCACAATCGCCGGGCTCACGATCTACGACATGCTCAAGGCCGTGGATAAGTCGATGGTGATCGGCGATGTGCGGCTTTTAGAAAAAGACGGCGGCCGCTCGGGTCACTACAAGGCGGATTAGATGTCCCTCATCCCCGTCCGCGAAGCCCAAGACCGACTGATCCAAGCTCTCACTGCGTTAGGGTCGGAGCGCGTGGCGCTGGCCAATGCGGCGGGCCGCATTCTTGCGGAAGATCTTAGCGCCCGGCGCACGCAGCCCCCGTTTGATGCCTCCGCCATGGACGGCTTTGCGGTCCGGTTTGCAGATGTTGGTGCGCTGCCCGTGACGCTGAAGATCGTCGAAGAAATCCCCGCCGGAAAAATGCCGGCGCGGGAGGTCGGTCAAGGCGAAGCCGCGCGGCTATATACCGGCTCGCCCATGCCGCCCGGCGCGGACACGGTGGTTATTCAGGAGCATACAACGTACCCGGATGATCTCACCGAAGTCACGGTGAACGAGATCACCGGCGAAGGCGCGCACATCCGCGCGTGCGCCAATGACTTTGCGAAAGGCGATCAGCTGCTGGATGCGGGCACCCGGCTCGATGCCCGGCACATCACGCTGGCCGCCGCTATGAATTGCGCCGAGGTGCCCGCGGCAAAACGCCCGCGCATCGCCATTATTTCGTCAGGCGATGAACTGGTGCCCGTGGGCAACGAGCCAGGCCCTGGTCAGATTATTGCCTCAAACGGAATCGGTCTTGCCACTTGGCTTAAGGCGCGCGGCGCGGAGCCGCAAGATTTCGGTATCGTGCCTGATGATGTGGCCGCGCTAAAAAATGCCCTCACCGAGGCGCGCGCTTGCGATCTTATTCTGACGATTGGCGGCGCTTCGGTAGGCGCGCACGATCATGTGGGCGATGCTGTTAAGGCCGCGGGCGGCGAGATTGATTTCTGGCGTATACGGATGAAACCCGGCAAGCCCGTGATCGTAGGCCGCGTTGGGGAAACGCCGCTTATCGGCCTGCCCGGCAACCCGGCTTCGGCCTTTGTGGGCGCGGAGGTGTTCGTGCGCCCCGCGCTTTTGGCCCTTGAAGGTGCACCCTCGCCCATCCCAACACCCATAAAAGTACGCCTGGCAAAGGATCTCGCGGCCACGCGCAACCGCGAGGAATACATCCGCGCGCGGCTCATCCCCGGCGAAGACGGCGTTCCCCTTGCCACGCCTTTCGCGCGGCAGGATTCCTCGCTCATGTCCGTGCTGGCTGCGGCGAACGCTCTTATCGTGCGGCCTGTAGACGCGCCTGCCCTGGCCGCTGGCGCGCTGGTGGACGCACTGGATCTCGCTTAATCCCGACCCAGGGTTGACGACGCACGAGAACTAAAATAGAACATTCCTGAATGTTGCAGTTTTGTTCCGGTCGCGACCGCGTCCTTTATGCGCCGTAGCCCAATTCGCGAGGCCCCCATGCTGACCCAGAAACAGCACGATTTGCTGCTTTATATCCACGAGCGCGTCCAGAAAACGGGCGTATCCCCTTCGTTTGACGAAATGAAGGATGCGCTTGAACTCAAGTCCAAGTCCGGCATCCATCGGCTCATCAATGCACTCGTGGAGCGCGGCTTTATCCGGCGCATCCCCCACCGCGCCCGCGCGCTTGAGGTGCTGAAACTGCCCGACCACATCGCGGCCAAAACGGCCCCCGGCTTTGCCGAGGAAGCACCCGCCTTTGGCACGCCTGCGAATGAGAACGAACCCGCTGCGATACCACTTGTGGGCAAGATCGCCGCCGGCACACCCATCGCCGCCATTCAACACGACGGGAACTTCGTTGATGTGCCCGTAGGTCTTCTTACGCGCGGCGAACACTTTGCGCTGGAGATCGAAGGTGATTCGATGACCGGTGCGGGCATCCTTGATGGCGATACAGTTGTGATCCAACGCGCCGATACCGCCCGCGAAGGCGAAATTGTGGTGGCCCTTGTGGACGATGAAGAGGCCACCCTCAAAACACTCAAGAAAGGTGGCGGCAAGATTACGCTGCAAGCCGAAAACCCTGACTACGAATCTCGTGTGTTTGAAGCGGGCCGCGTCAAGGTCCAGGGCAAACTCGTGGGGTTGTTGCGGCGGTACTAATCTCCCGCGTGTGACCAGGGCCGCCCGCGCCGCGCGCCCGGAGCCAAATCACGTTCACAGGCCGTCACCGCGCGCTATGGTATTCATGGCGTCCCGTGCTAAATAGCGCGCCACTTCTTGACGTTCCCGACCCATTAGAACCTCCCGCGAGCCATACTATGCCCGACCGCCCCGTTGTCACCCGTTTTGCCCCCTCTCCGACCGGGTTTTTGCACATCGGCAACGCACGGACGTGCCTATTCAGTTGGCTTTACGCCCGGCATATGGGCGGAAAATTTGTGCTGCGGATCGAGGATACCGACAATAAACGCTCAACGCCCGAGGCCATCGCCGCGATCTTCGAAGGGCTTGAGTGGCTCGGCATCTATTGGGATGAGGAACCGCTCTATCAGTCAACGCGCGCGGACCGTCATCGCGAGATGGCCGAGCAGTTGCTCGCAAGCGGCAACGCCTACAAATGTTTTGCCACGCCGGAGGAGCTAACCGAAATGCGTGAGGCCGCCCGCGCTGCGGGACAGCCGCCGCGCTATGACGGCCGCTGGCGCGATCGCGAGCCCGGCCCCGAACAAGGCAATCAGCCCTACGCGGTTCGTCTGCGTGCGGAGCAAAGTGGCGAGACGATTGTGCGCGATCATGTGCAGGGTGAAGTCATGTTCCGCAATGATCATCTTGATGATTTGATCCTGCTCCGGTCCGACGGATCGCCAACATATATGCTGGCTGTTGTGGTCGATGACTTTGATATGAGCGTCAGCCACGTTGTGCGCGGCGATGATCACTTAAACAATGCCGCGCGGCAAATGCAGATCATCAAGGCGCTTGGGTGGGAGGCACCGGAATATGCCCATGTGCCGCTGCTTCATGGGCCGGATGGCGCCAAGTTCTCCAAACGCCACGGCGCGCAAGGGGTTCGCGAATACCGCGATCTTGGATACCTCCCCGATGCCATGCGGAATTATCTACTTCGGCTCGGTTGGTCTTATGGCGATCATGAGATTATCTCGACCGAGCAGGCGATCGAGTGGTTCGATCTTGATGGCATCAACAAAGCTGCGGCACAATTTGATTTCGATAAACTCAACCACGTGAACTCCCATTACATCCGTGAGCGGAAAGCTGAAGCGCTTCTGGATGAAGTACTTGCGCTCGCCGCACGCCAGAAAGAATGGGATCTATCAGCAGAGAGCAAGTCGCGCCTGTTGCGCGCCCTTCCTAGCCTTTCCGAACGGGCCTCAAAACTTACAGACATTATGGCGGGCGCTGACTTTCTGCTCGCCGAACGGCCCATTCCCATTGAAGAAAAAGCGCAGAAGCTCCTTGGGGGCGATGCGCCTGCACTCCTCACCGATCTTGCCGAAACGCTTGAAGCCGAGATCGCATCGGATGAGGCCTGGACGCTTGAAGCGGTTGAGAGTGCCGTCCGGGCGTATGCCGCCGCACGTGAGTTGAAGTTCGTGCAAGTGGCACAACCCATACGGGCATCGTGCGCCGGTAAAATGAAATCCCCGGGCATTTTCGATGTGCTATATGGTCTGGGACGCGCAGAATCCCTGGCCCGAATGCGAGATCAGGCGGGCTAGGCACTAGTTTCGAGATCGCGTACTGAAAATTTGTCACCCCTGATGACGCAGTGCAGCATAAGGGTCTATACTCCGCGCCAAATTGGACGGCGCTGGGATCACGTATGCCCTCAGCACGCCGCCCGCAATAAAGAGGAACGCCATGAGAAGCCAAGTCAAATCGGGTGAAAAGTCCGGCAACGTCGCGCTGTCCCTTGGGAACGCGAGCACAGAACTCCCCACCCTTCGCGGCACCATTGGGCCCGAAGTGATTGATGTGCGCGCGCTTTACAAAGAGACCGGCAGATTCACCTATGACCCTGGCTTCACGTCGACCGCGAGCTGCGAATCGTCCATCACCTATATCGACGGCGATGAGGGCACACTTCTTTACCGCGGGTATCCGATCGATCAGCTTGCCGAGCAAGGCAATTTCATGGAAACCGCCTATCTGCTTCTATACGGCGATCTTCCCAACAGCAATGAAATGAAAGAGTTCGAACGCGCCATCACAATGCATACGATGGTGCATGAGCAGTTGCTCAACTTTTTCCGTGGCTTTCGGCGTGACGCGCACCCCATGGCGATCATGGTGGGTGTGGTTGGCGCGCTGAGCGCGTTCTATCACGACAGCACCGACATTACAGATCCGTATCAGCGCATGGTTGCGAGTTATCGCATGATTGCGAAGATGCCGACCATCGCGGCGATGTCGTACAAACATTCCATTGGTCAACCATTCGTCTATCCGCGCAATGACCTTGGCTATGCAGAAAACTTCCTTCGAATGTGCTTTGCGGTTCCCGCGGAAGACTTCAAGGTCAATCCGGTTCTGGCGCGCGCCATGGACCGTATTTTTATTTTGCACGCCGACCACGAACAAAACGCCTCAACGTCAACGGTACGTCTTGCGGGTTCATCAGGCGCAAACCCATTTGCCTGTATTGCCGCCGGCATCGCATGCCTTTGGGGTCCGGCCCATGGCGGCGCGAACGAAGCGGCGCTCAACATGCTCGCGGAAATTGGCAGCGTCGAGCGTATTCCTGAGTACATTGAGAAGGCCAAGGATAAGGATGATCCTTTCCGCCTCATGGGTTTTGGCCATCGGGTCTATAAGAACTACGACCCGCGCGCGAAGGTGATGCAAGAGACCGCACACGAGGTTCTGGCCGAAATGGGCATCAACAATGACCCGCTCCTGCCGATTGCGCTAGAACTTGAGAAGATCGCGCTAAGTGACGAATATTTCAAAGAAAAAAAACTCTACCCGAATGTGGATTTCTATTCAGGAATTACGCTGCGGGCGCTTGGTTTCCCCACCACAATGTTCACGGTGCTCTTCGCGCTCGCACGCACCGTGGGGTGGATTGCCCAGTGGAGCGAAATGATCGACGACCCAAATCAGAAAATCGGTCGCCCGCGCCAACTATACACCGGGCCCACCTATCGCGATTACACGCCCCTAAACGATCGGGGCGCATAAGCGCCAGTTCAAGAGCCCATTATGAGATCAGAAGATATTCGCGCGCGCCGCGCTGCTGTGCCGCAAGCCCAAAGCCGCGAGATATTCGCCTCGCTTGTCGAACGAACCGCTCTATGGCTGGTGCCCGCCGCCGTATTTGGGCTCATTGCGTTCGCGGTTGTCTCAGCCTCTTGATCGCGTCTGTTCCTGAATAATATCGAGGATCGCTTGCGCCGCCCGTTCCGAAGGCGGCGTATCACCCAGCCCCATCTCGCCAAGCGCCGCCTGACATCCATCCACTTGCCGTTGCGCAATTTCGGGATCCGTAAGCAACTCTTCCGCCTCTTCCGCAATTTCCGCGGCTCTGCAATCTTCCTGAATGAGTTCCGGGATCACGCCGTATTCTTCGATAAGATTGATCAACGAGGCAAAGGGAACCTCCACAAGGCCCCGAAAGAGCGCATAGGTAAACCAACCGATCTTATAGGCGATCACCATGGGAACGCGCGCGAGCGCAAGCTCGGTGGAAACCGTGCCGCTAGCCGCAAGTGCCATATCGGCGGCGGCAAAGGCATCGTGCTTTTCCTCCTGCCCGACAATCGTAAGGGGGGTCGGCCAATCCTCTGTGCCCGCCACCACTTTGTCTTTCACATGACCAAGGGTCACGATCACCGTGTGGAGCTGCTCAGATTTTGCTGTAAGCGCGCCCACGGCACCTCGGAATTCGGGCAGGATCATTCGCACTTCGTTGGACCGACTTCCCGGCAAGACGGCAATCAATGGCGAATTTGCAGGAATATCGTGCCGTGCGCGAAAGGCCTCCCCGTCACCCGATTTTGCGCGTTCGACCACGGGATGGCCGACAAACCGGGTATCAAGCCCATAGCCCTCAAAAAAGGGCGGTTCAAACGGCAACAGACAAAGAAGGTGATCAACGAATTCGGCAAGTTTCTTTGCGCGGCCAGGCCGCGAGGCCCAAACCTGTGGTGCCACGTACTTCACCACCGTCAATTCAGGCGCGCGCTTGGAAAGCCGTCGGCCAATGCGGTGCGTAAAATCGGGGCTATCGATCAGCAAGACGACGTCGGGCTTGGTTTTGATGGCGAATTCAGCCGCCTCACCTACGCGGGCGAGAATTTTGGGGATCTTGGGCACAACTTCGTTAAACCCCATCACCGATGTATCGGCGATTGAATAAAGGCTTGTAAGGCCTTCGGCTTCCATCGCCGGCCCGCCAACGCCTGTAATTTCAACAGCACCGCCCGTAAGGCGATTGAGAGCCCCCATGATCTGAGCGCCCAAAAGATCGCCCGAGGGCTCGCCCACCACGACCATGATGCGCGGGCGCGGCCGCTTGTCCGTCATTCGCCGCCCCGCTCGGCGATCCCGTAGACAAAGACGCCCAATTCATCCGCAAGGCGCGCAACCGCCTCACGGTCAATCACAAGCGCCCCGCCGGCTGCGACGACGACGCCCTTAAGACCCGCATCGGCAACACCGTGTAAGGTTTTCTGCCCAATGGTCGGTAGATCGATACGCCGTTCTTGCATCGGCTTTGGAAATTTCAACAAAACACCGACACGCGCCGTGGGTGTACCGCGAAGTTCTTCAGGTAGCGTCGCCACGCGGGCGAGCATGGCGTCGGTCCCTTCGGCGGCCTCGACCGCCAGCACAAGGCCGCGCGCCACCACCGCACCCTGGCCCACGTCGAGTGCGCCAAGGGATTCCACCACCTGGCGTGCCTTCGCCATATCCTCCAGCGCATCTTCATCGGGGCTGAATGCGGACAGCGAACCCTCTTCGATCAAAAGCGCATCGAGCACCTCATGCGCACCAACCACGCTAAAACCGGCTTCCTCGAAGATTTCCACCATCATGCGCAGAAGAGCTTCATCGCCCTGGCGCGCCGCCATGATCGCGCGCGGTAAAAGCTTGGCCCCTGCCCAATCGATTTTTATACGTTTGAAATCAGGCCGCTGAACATTGCCCGCAAAAACGACTTCCTTGATCTCTTCATTCACAAAATACTTTGTGAGCGCGCTAAGTTCGCCCAAACCGAACCAGCGATGCGGATGGTTTTCGATCTCATCATCAGCCCAACCCGACAGCGCACACACCGCATAGGGACGCCCGGTTTCTTCGCAGACTTGCGCCAGGCGCAAGGGCAATTGCCCCCCGCCCGCGATGATGCCTAATTTTTTGGGTTCGCCACTCACCGTGCGACCTCACGATCCCCGTTCGGGTTTTGGCGTGCACAGCGGTCGGCTCGATTCGGCTCGAATGAAGTCGATGATTTCCATGACCTCCGCATGTTCGGTAAAGAGGCCAGTTACGTCTTCTATCCTTTCTTGCATCGTGCCCTCCTGAGCAAAGAGCATGCGATACGCGGCACGCAAGGCATGAATGGTATCGCGACTCATTTTGCGCCGCCTCATACCAATAACATTGAGGCCCGTCAGCACCGCGCGATTGCCCGTGCACATGCCATAAGGAATGAGATCGCCCTCAAGCCCTGCCATTCCGCCGACAAATGAGTAACGGCCGATGCGCGTGTACTGATGTACGGCGGCAAGACCGCTGACGAAGACAAAATCGCCCACTTTGACATGCCCGCCCAACGTAGCGTTGTTTGCGAAAATCACACTGTCGCCAAGTTTGCAATCGTGCGCCACATGGCACGCCGCCATAAAGAGCCCGTCATCGCCGACAATCGTTTCACCACCGCCTTGAACCGTTCCGGGGTTCATTGTGACGTGTTCGCGAATGATATTGTTCTTGCCAATAACAAGCGTCGTATCTTCACCGTGATAGCCCAGGTGTTGCGGTGGATGGCCGATCGAAGCAAAAGGATAAATCAACGTGCCCGCGCCGATCGTTGTGTGGCCGTCAACCGCCACATGGCCGGAAAGCCGCACGCCATCGCCCAGCGTCACTTGCTGACCGATTAAACAATAAGGGCCGATTTCAACATCTGCGCCGATGTTGGCGCCGTCTTCCACAATGGCTGTTGGGTGAATTTTACTCATGGCTCATATTCTTTTTGTTATTTGTCCACGATCATGGCGCTTATAACGGCATTTGAAACGCGTTTCTCGCCCACATAGGAATCGGCCGCAAACTTCCAAATCTGTCCACGCCCTTTGATTTTATTCACGGCAAAGCGAATCGTATCGCCAGGCACGACAAGCTGGCGGAAGCGTGCACTATCAATCGTAAGAAAGTAGCTAAGCTTTCCCATTGCCTCTTCGCCGAGCGAATGCACCACAAGCGCGCCCGCAGTTTGCGCCATGGCTTCCACTTGAAGCACGCCTGGCATAACCGGGTGGCCTGGAAAGTGCCCTACGAAAAAGGGTTCATTCACCGTCACGTTCTTGAGCCCAACTGCGCTTTCCAAAGATACCATGTTGTAAAGCCGATCGATCAACAACATTGGCGGCCGATGGGGAATAAGCTCCATGATGCCGACGGTATCCACCGACGGCAGATCATCATTGGGTTCGCACTGAGCTAGCGTGTCGATATTTATCATGACGAAATGCGTTCCCTACTTGTCTCTTCTTCTGCGCCCGCTCTTGGCGAGTTTGGCGAGGACAGCAATCTCTCGCAACCAATCCTTTGTTGGCTTTGCTGGCAAGCCGCCATAGACCCCGCCGCCGGGCAAGTCGCTGATGATTCCGCCGCGACCGGCAACCATTGTACCTTCGCCCACGGTCAAATGGCCCGCGGAACCGGCTTGCCCACCTAAAACGACAAAGTCTTCAAGAATTGTACTCCCAGAGAGACCCACCATACCAGCCAGCACACAATGCCGACCGATACGACAATTGTGGGCAATCTGGACGAGGTTATCGATCTTGGTGCCTTCGCCAATGACCGTATCGTCCATCGCGCCCCGGTCGATCGCGGTGCCGCATCCTACATCGACATCATCGTGAATAATGACGCGCCCGATTTGTGGAACCTTCTTGTGGCCATCAAAGCCCATGGCATAGCCAAAGCCATCAGATCCAATAACTGCGTTCGGATAAATGATGACACGATTGCCGATGAGCGCTTTCTCGATCGATACGTTCGTTCCGATACGGCAATCCCGACCAATGGAAACGCCATGCCCAATGACCGCGCCGGGGAAAATCACCGTGTTTGCGCCAATCTCCGCATTCGCCTCAATCACCGCACCAAAACCCACGGCCACCCCGGCTTCTAGTCTTGCGTTTGGGTGAACATGTGCGCCGGGGTCAATCCCTTCAGGATCCGCGCTTTTATAAAACGCCTCAATTGCGCTGCCAAACGCGCGCTGGGGTTCCGATACAATCAGAGCCGCCATCCCTGCGGGCGCTGCATCTACATCACCAGCCGCAAGCAGGCATGCGCCTGCCGCACATTCCGCGAGACTTGCGCGATGTTTTTTCCCTTGAAGAAAGGTGAGGTCTTCGGACGTTGCGCTCGCAAGGGGCGCAACGCCTGAAATCATGCGGTCGTTGAATTGAGGCGTAGCAAGCTCGGCGCCCGTCAACTCACACAGCGCCGCCACACTTATAGGCGGGGACTGATTGTAAAATCGCGGGTCGGCCACTTATGCCCCCTTCGAGGGTGCCGTTATTCGCCGCCCTCGCCTTCCTGGCGGGTTGGCAACAACTCGACTTCAAGAGAGGTAATGCGGGCGTTCACACGCGTGACGACCTCAGTGGTGATATCAATATCGTCCGAAGACATGATCAGCGCGCCTCGGCTGAACAGTGCGCCTGCGCCACGTTCCTCAAGCACCGCCTCAACGTCGGGATAGATTGCTTGAAAGAATGCAGCCTCAGCACGCGATCCAGCAATCTGTGAGATCTGATTCATGCGCTCAAGGCTCATCGCCAACTGTTGGCCACGCTGTTGAATTTCCGCCATACGCTGCTGATAAACTTCTTCCGTGATGATGAAGTTTTCATGCTGCTCGGTCACTTCTTGAAAATTCGCCTGCAATTCTTCGTCAGCCGCCTGAAGGCTCTGACCCATGCTTTCGACGATCTCCGTCAGTTGGCGCTGGATGTCTAAACCCAGTTCAGTATCTGCGCGAGCGCGAGCAAGGTCGATGGTCAGGACTTGCGAGTCCTGCGCCGCCGCAGGCAGGGCCGTTAGGATTGTGGCAATGGCTACAAACGCAACCGTTGCAAGTTTTCGTACTAACATAGCTTTATTCCTTAAAATCTCGTCCCGCCTGAGAACCTGAAGCCTTCTGTTCGGTCATAGTCTTCTCTTGCGAGTACATGAGCAAAATCAAGACGAACCGGACCAAATGGTGAATCCCAGAACAAAGATACACCGGTGGACGCGCGAAGGGTGAGATCGTCATTTACAAACGGCCGCCGCGATTCGCCACCAACATCCCCGTCCGTAAGAAAGCCTACCGTACCGAAATCGGCAAAGATGGCGGCATCAAGGCCAAGAGCATCTGGTGTGGGCAACGGAAACCCGATCTCGGCGGTTCCGATCGCATAAATGCGCCCACCAATTGGATCATCGGTCAACAAGGAGCGTGGCCCAACGCCGGCAGGCTCGAACCCACGGAAAGTCGATCCGCCTTTGTAGAACCGGTCACTAGGCCGAAGCCCGTCGTCGGTGCCCCAGTCGAATATGTAACCACCGGTTCCTCTGAGCGAAAACACAACGTCTTCGAGGATCCCACGGCTAAACGGCGAGTAGTAATAGCGAGCATCGACTTCGCTACGCAGATAATGAATATCACCACCCAAACCGGCCAACTGCTGGCTTACGCTTAGGAACGTGCCTCGGCTTGGCTCAATGAAGTCATCGCGCTGATCCGATGTGAACGTGTATCCGGCGACAGACAGCCAGGTCGTATCGTCAAGCAAGCAGACCTGCGGCAAGGGCGTGAACCCACGGTCATCAACGCCGTCGTCATCTTCGTCAACGAGATAGCGTGCAACGTTGCAGAGCCCATCGTCCGGCTCGATTGCCTCACGGCGGACCGTATAGTTCAGCGCAAGACGGTTGTTCTCAGAAATCGGGAAGCTCAACCGAACGCCTGCACCAGCCGTTTCAGTCGCAAAATTCGATTCAAGGAAGTTGTTGCGCACCTGGAAGACATCGATACCCGCAGCCAAATTCCGTCCCAGAAAATAGGGCTCGGTAAAGCGAAGCTCGACCTGACGCGTCCGCGAGGAAACCTGAACCGCAAACCGCAAAAATTGGCCGCGGCCCAAGAGGTTTCGTTCGGTAATTGAAAGGTCAAACACATAGGCGTCGGTTGACGAAAATCCGAGACCAAAGCTGATCTCGCCTGTCGGTTGTTCCTCCACTTGAACATTGAGTACCGTACGGTCGGGTAGTGACCCCGGTTCTTCGCTGACTTCCACAGATTCAAAGAATCCCAGCCCCCGGACGCGGGCGCGGCTTCGTTCCACAAGAACACGGTTAAAGGCATCGCCCTCGGAGAGCCGGAATTCCCGCCGAATGACCCGATCAAGCGTCCTCGTATTGCCGACGATATTGATGCGTTCGATATAAACGCGCGGGCCTTCGTTGACTTCAAATGTAAGCTCGACGGTATGCTCATCGCGATTTCGGCGAACGCGTGGGTTGATGTCCACAAAAGCATAGCCTTGGGCGCCCGCAAAGAACGTCAAATTGTCGACTGAGTTTTCAATGTAGTCCGCGTTATAGACTTCACCTTCTTGGATCGGCACGAGTACGCGCAGTAAGTCGGGATCAAGACGCTCAAGCTCGCTACTAACCTCCACGGCGCCAACCGTATATTGCTCACCCTCTTCGACCGTAATGGTGATGAAAAAGTCTTCTCGATCGGGTGTCAGTTCCGCGACTGAATTGACGACCCGGAAATCGGCGTAGCCTTTGGAGAGGTAGAACCGGCGAAGCTGTTCGCGGTCAAAGGTGAGCCGGTCGGGGTCATAGTTGTCATTCGAGGAAAGAATGCGCCACCAGCGCGATTCTTCCGTTGCGATAACCGAGCGCAATCGACGGTCCGAGTACTCATCATTTCCGAGGAAGTTAATCCGGCGAACACCGGTCTCGGGGCCGTCATTAATTTCAAAAACGAGATCGACACGGTTCTGGTCCAGCTCTACGATTTGTGGATCCACTTGCGCGGAGAAACGGCCCTTGCGTCGGTAAATCTCAAGAATGCGCTGAACGTCCAGTTGAACTTGTGCCGGCGTGAAGAAGGTCCGTGCACGAAGTTCCACTTCCTCGATCATGTCCTCATCATCGATCGCTCGGTTGCCGCGGAAAATCACGCGGTTAATCATCGGGTTTTCAACCACCACAATCGTCAATGTGCTTAGGCGCATCACAATCGCGATGTCGGTGAAATAACCCGTTTCGAAGAGAAGCTTCAGCGTTTGGTCCGCGGCTTCTGCGCTATAGCTGTCGCCTTCGCTGAGAAGCATGTAAGCGCGCACGGTGCTGGTTTCCGTGCGGACGTTTCCTTGGACGAGCACTTCTTCAATGATCGTGCCTTCGGAACTGGCTTCCGATCGGATCGTGCCCTCGGCGGACACGGTTTCGTTGCCTTGTGCCAAGGCTTGGCCCACGAACAGAGGCGCAGAAACAAAAACGGCCAACGCCAGAGCAAGCGCTTTTAACTCAATCGCTCCGTTAGGCCGGGACAAAAACCGCATCATGAAAACATTCCCTCGAGAAACTCAAACACCCGCAAATGTACAAGGTCGTTCCAGGTGGCAAAGATCATCAATGCCAAAACCAGAACGAGTCCAATACGAAATCCTACTTCTTGCGCCCCCTCTCCGAGAGGCTTGCCCGCAACGGCCTCGTATCCATAGAACACAAGGTGACCACCATCCAGCACGGGAATCGGGAAGAGATTAATGAGCCCGATACTCACCGACAGAATACCTATCAATTGGATGAGTGCAATCGCATCAATTGACGCGACCTGCCCAGAAATCTGGGCAATCCGCAGCGGCCCGCCGAGCTGGTCGGCATCTTGGCGACCGGTAATGACGCGGCCCAAATATACAAAGGTTTGCGTCACAATATCGTAGGTCTGGACGACACCTTTGCCCATTGCCACTACGGGTCCATGGCGGACGATGACAAACTCATCATAAGTGGGGCCGTCGAGGCCCAAAATGCCCAGTTTATGGATATTTCCGAAGCGGTCCTCGATCTCTTGCTCTCGGGGCGTCGCGACCAATTCAACTAATGCGCCTTCGCGCTCGACCACAAAATTGAGGGGAATACCGGCATTGAAGTTCACAACCCTCTGAAGATCGGTGAAGCTCACAACCCGTCTGCCTTCGATCTCAACAATCAGATCGCCCACCGCGAAACCAGCCTCAGCGCCTGCCCCGCCTTCATTAACGCCATCAATACGAGCAGGGGCCTGAAGCTCGCCCGCGAACATGAAAACGCCCGCAAAAATGAAGATCGCGAGGATGAAATTGGCAATCGGCCCGGCGGCAACAATTAACGCGCGCTGATAGAGCGGTTTGAAATGGAAAACTGCGTCTTTATCGACGCCGTCGCGCTCAAGATGCGCCAAGGCCTCAGCATCCGGAGTGCTGGCAGGGCCCATGTCGCCATAGAATTTCACATAGCCGCCCAGGGGCAGCCATGCGAGGCGCCATTTGGTGCCGTGCTTATCGTGTACGCGTGCGATCTCGCGCCCAAAGCCTACGGAGAAGGAATCAATCTTCACGCCAAACCAGCGGGCAACCCAAAAGTGTCCGAGCTCGTGGATTACCACCACGACGGACAAGACGATCAAGAACGGGAGAACCCATTGAAACGCCCATAAAAAGGCGCCCTGTACGCCAAGCAGCAGATCCATTGGCCCAACATCTGTTGCGATGGCCACCACCCCACAGTACGCCCCGGGGGTTAGGCGGACATCAATTGTTTAGCTTGCTCGCGCGCTTGGCTGTCGAGCGCGAAGACGTCTTCGAGTGCGCTGAGGTCCGCAACACCCTGACCATTGTTCATACGGTCAAGCGCCCCCTCCACGACCCTCGGGATATCTAAAAACCCGATCTGGCCGCCCAAAAAGGCTGTCACGGCCGCCTCATTCGCGGCGTTGAGGATAGTAGGGGCGCCCCCTCCGATTTGCAAGGAATTCCGCGCCAAACGGAGGGCTGGGAAGCG
>Ga0209578_10000533_pt1 | contig 45895 bp, 30 predicted proteins | sample tdAd472_FD_187127 | JGI IMG/M metagenome (GOLD analysis project Ga0209578, IMG submission 187127) | Marine sediment microbial communities from the Atlantic coast under amendment with organic carbon and nitrate - tdAd47.2 (SPAdes)... | ecosystem: Environmental > Aquatic > Marine > Coastal >...
GGTATCGGCACAACGGCCTAATCGTCAGCTGTTTCCACTGCAGGCCTATACACTGACCGAATACGCTCCGGTAGAGTACAGTGAAGCGATCGCCATGCCTGATGAATTCCAGGGAGAATCCTACGCCGGTGTGGCAATTAATACGCGCGGCAATCTGGTCGTGTTCAGCCGCGGTGAGACACCGTTTCTGGAGTTCGACAGTAATGGGCGTTTTGTGCGCTCTTTTGGCGAGCCTGGCATGGTACGACGTGCCCATGGACTGCATATTGAAGCCGACGGCACCATGTGGGTTACCGATGTGGCAGACCACACGGTGATGAAACTTGACCAGGATGGTAATGTGCTGATGAGTCTCGGCACCAAGGGGCAGAATGGTGAGTGGGATGAAGCTGCCGGTAACCACCTGTTCGATCAGCCGAATGACATTGCCATTGATTCCGCGGGAAATATCTTCGTGGTGCAGGGGCATGGGTCGGGCGAACCGCGCGTTCTAAAATTCAGCGCTGACGGCGAGTTCATCACTCAGTGGGGCAGCCGTGGCTACGGCCCTGGTGAATTCTGGGTAGCACACGCTATCGAAATCGATGCTGATGATGTGGTCCACGTAGCCGATCGAGAGAATATGCGTATCCATCGTTTCGATATTGCGGGAACTCTTCTGGGTGTCTGGGATTTTGATGCCATGGTCTGCGCCATGTACCTGCACGATGATGACCACATGTACATTACAACAGGATTCGATGGTCAGGTAGCGAAACTGGCTGCTGACGGGAAGGTGATAGGTGCGATCGGCAGACCCGGTAGCGCAAACGGCCAATTCGGCGAGGCTCACGCATTAACATTGGACAAAGAAGACAATGTTTATGTCTCAGACGTGATTCTTCGCCGCATTCAGAAATTCGAAAAGCAATAGCTGGGCATTTGCTATTGATAGGCAGATTCTTTTTGAGTTTCCTGAAGTGAGAAAAGGACTGTGCATTGTTTCTTATTGTGCCCGTCTTGGGCATCGGGAAGAAAATCATTGATTGAGAAATCGGACCTTAGAACGGTACAAGCCTCAATTAGGCGCATTTTTGTCATAGTTCTTTTTCCATCGTTGAGCGTCAAACCTCTGCTATTTGTTGCTTCATAATTTCCACGCCCTGGGTTTTACGTGGTGATTGGACATATAGTAATTTGGCAAGGATTGACAAAGCGTCGCTAGAGGTTCGAGCCTGGAGGTATACCTGGCACGATTGCAGCTGATTGCTTTACTTGAGCTATGCAGGCACGTTATATATATGCAATTGGCAGTAGATCAGGATGGTTGAAACCTTCATTCTTTGACTAAGGTCATGGCTGCGCCATGTCTATTTCTTCAGCCTCGTCCACTATCGATCAACTAACAAGGTAAATCAGGTAAAATCGAGCGGCTATGATGTACACAAATATAAGACTAGGTGGAAGGAGAACCTGTTTTTTAATGTTGTTGTTCTGTTTAGTATTTGGAACGGCACAGGCAGACCTTCCAGATCCTGAGATCCGGCCTCCGAATCAGCCCGTAATTTTTCTTCACGGCCTAGGTGGCGATCCCTTTAGCTGGTTATTTGCAGCCACATTGCTGGACGCCGGCGGCTGGAGCTTTGGAGGGTTATTGCAAACCGAGTTGGAAACCGGTTCCGTAGCACCAGTAGACCCAGGTGACTTTTACGTTGTAGCGTTTTCCGATAATCAAGGCTTGACTCTTGCACAGCAGGGTGACGAACTCAGCCGCTATGTCGACGCGGTACTCGCAGCCAATCCTGCAGACAGCAGTGTTATTCTGGTGGGTCACAGCATGGGTGCGATGGCGTCACGGGCCTACCTGCAGTGGTTCGATGCGGCGAATAAGGTCTCTCAGTTGATTGCAATTGGTGCTCCTCATGGCGGGTCAGAGTTGACGGTATTTGCCCAGCAGTCATGCAGCAATGGCGGTGTAGAGCTGGTTTGCGAATTGCTGGAGGATTTTCTCGGTATAGATCCGTTCAGCGTTGGAGTCACAGAATTGCGTCCAGACAGTCAGTCGTTGGCAGCACTGAATGATTTACAGAGTAATCCGTTACCGACTAATACTTTTTACACTTCAATAGTGGGTTCGGGAACACCGGTTATAGGATCAAACGTCGATGGTGACGGCGTTATCTCCGGTTTTTACCAAAACTTGGGGAATGTCCCTGGAGTGGAGCTACTTGACCATTATGCAATAGGCATTGCGGTTGAAGACCGGTCCAGTTGTGATCCCGGTTTCACTCCCGATCCGTTTTTTGGTACCGATATAAATCCCTTACCCAATCAAACACATACTTGTGAAACTACGGATGAAGACGTCCTGCGGGCAATCTTGTGGACTATCCTGTACGGCCCTCCTGCCGCAACGAACCTGGTCCTGACCAGTGATCCTCTGTTACTGGGCCAGTCAGCGACATTTACCGTGACTGGGGCAGAACTAGGAGAGCAAGTCCTGTTTGCTGGGAGTGTTAGCGGCGCTGGCGAAAATGCCGGACCCTGCCTGCCGCCGGAGCAAGGTCTGGTATGCCTGGACATCGTGGATCCGGTCCTGATAGGGCAGGCTACCGCCGGGGTCGGTGGAGTTGCTTCGCTAACCTTACCTATCAACCTGCAACCTGGCGATGTTGGATTGAATATCGCGATGCAGGCGATTATTCTTCGCGGCGCCGTACCAGTTAAGACGCAGGTGGTTCTGGAAACTGTAAGCAATTGAACTGACTGGATTATATTCTCTAATCGTACTGCTCTTCGAATACGTAAAGATGGCCTTCTTTGTGGTTTAACTTTACGCCCCTTTGTCTATAGATATTGAGCATCAGTTCGTTGTTTTCATTGATTTTGGTGAAGGTCCTCAGGCCATGCTTCTTACAGATCTGGTCGTTACGAACGTGCCAGCTGGTCCTCAATCCCAGTCGCCGCCAGGATTTTCCGACCAGTATAATTCGTTCAACCTTTTTTCGTCCAAGTATGACGAACCAGCCCACAGACGCCAGCTCGCTTCCCTTGAAAATGCCAAAAAAGGCGATAGATGGGTGGTTATAGTTGATTCTTTTTGATCGGATTCCTACAAATGTCAAGTCGTCATCGTCAGCTTCTCTATTTAAAAAATCGTCGAGAACTGTTTTATAACGCTTGTTTATTCTTTTAATTTTGAAAGTTTCGTCGCCTACGATCAAGTCGCCTGAAATCCATCTGCTCATTCTGAATTTCAACCAGACCGCATAAACCACAAAGGCAATTTTCCTTAGCGTTGTTAACAAGTTCTTTGGACGTTCTTCGTTTGTCATACATGAGGAATTAGTTTGTGAACTGGGTAGAGTCAGGCGCTAAGTTGTGCATTTTGTTTGGTTGGATTCTCTAATAAGAAGGCTTGCCACGCAAGAGGTTCATTCCTGGATTTGGATAGCACTTTAGCTATTCGATAATCGTTTGGGTCATATCTAAAATCGGCACCGTTTAATTTGCAACCACACAGCGCCGTATAATCCTGACGTGGCGGCTAATATCATATGTACCGGATCGGTGCAGAATGCTTTGATTGTCCCAGATCAACAAGTCACCAGCTTCCCAGCTGTGTGTATAGATTGCCGGACTTTCAATTCCAAGATCGTTAATTTCTCGTACTAGTTTCGTGCCTGTTGGCCAAAATCGACCTGTTATGCGCCATGCATGATCACCGGCAAACAGTGTAGGGCGTCCCGTTTCTGCGTGAATGCGAATCACGGGATGAGTCACAATGCCCCTGGACAGGCGATTAATCAAAACTCTGGACCACCATCTGAGTACAACTGGCAGTGGTTCACGATCGCCATTCGACCGCCACCACTCTTGCGGTGTTCGCCGATGCCGGGCGGCGCGGCTCAAATTGATATTGTGTTCAGCCTTCAGTTTGCTAAGGCGATTTTTAGTACGTTGATCCAGGTCGTTGTATGCCTGGTACAGATTGGCGTATTGGGTATTTCCATGACCCTTAGGCACTTGGATCGCATAAAGAACAGTGGCTTTGTAGGGGTTGCGCGACCAGGAACCATCAATGTGCCAGTAAGCGGAATCTGGATCGGGATGCTGGTGGGTTGGAGAGCCGTCTTGATTGACGTTACTTAGATAATGAGTCAGTTCGTTTTCACTGGGATAGTTCGAACTCTGGAATGGTGTACGGCAGGGCCCGAAAATCTGGGCAAAACTTACCTGCCGATCTTCAGTGAGGTTCTGGTTACGAAATACCAGGACCTGGTAATCGAGTAGTGCCTGTCGCAGCGCTGACTGCATTTTTGTGGCAATGTCGCTTGATAGATTCACCCCGGTAACCAGAGCGCCAAATGTAGGGGAAAGACGTCTGAATTCGAGCTTGGCCATAGTTACCAGACTGTAGCTTTCCTACTTCTCAATTGAGGATTCTAGACATGATACTTTGTCCATCTATACCAGAAGCAGGTTCGCCGGTTAAATGCTCAATCAGGGTTGGAGCCATGTCAAATGATGAACACTCCCCGTATTCTCCCGCTTTGATACCAGGGCCACTCAGCAATCCCATACCGGCCCCTCCAGTGTGACCGCCCGGTCGACGTGGGGGGATAGGGCCTATGTTGCCATAGTTTTTGGTGTGAAATCCCAGTGAGGCAGTTTCCCATACAATGATGATATCAGCCTCGGTGTTACTTACAGCCATTGGATTGCCTGGGTGCGTAAAGACGATGTCTTTGACAACCGGTTTTCCCGTCACTATATCCGTGCATGAAGATAGCTCGGATGCAATTGCCTTGCAGGTAGCGTCGTAGTCATCGATAGCTACCACACCTTTACTTTCGCGCCCTTGCAAATTAATTCGAATCTGGCCGTCATAAAACGCAGGAAGTGCAAAAGCCGGCATTTTTGACCAATAATCACAGTACCAGTATGCGGGCATCCATGAAAGAGATATGGTATTTGCCCCTTTGCTGTGATTGCCAAATGCTGTTCTAATGCGCTTCAAGATGCGGCCAGGCAGGTGCTTCTTTATCCAGTGATCAGCGACCGTACGAGTCCAGGATGGTGTCCCGGCTGAACACATCCGGTTAATCGAAGTCTCAAGATCTGGAAATTCCCTGATGTGAGGGCGACCGAAGTGGCGGCGATAAAGATACTCCGGCAGCAACGCCATGGCAGGTACATCTGCCGAGTTAGGACCCATGCCGTGCATCGAAAAAATTACATGCAGGCACTCAGGAAAGCTCTCGGTCAGGACACCTAATAATTGATCTACGGCCTCGTAAACCAGCTCGAGTGAGATACGTGCGCACTGGGCTGAGGGAACATTGTACAGCGGATGGGCATCGTCTATTCCATGCCAGAGCGCTTCAATCGCAGAGTGTAGTTCACTTACTACTACAATCCCCAGAGACCAGTCGGTGAACCGTTCGGACAGAAGCCACTTGGCTATCTGCGCCCTCAACAATGCAGCTTCAGAAAGTGCCTCTCCCATCGACTGAGTTCGTTCCGTGCTTGGCCAGACGAATCCATAAATCCAGGGTTTGGCGGGGTAAGCACCAAATTTTTCTAGGATTTCACCGTACAGTGCGTCGGGATTGGAACAGGGCGCGATACCGGGATCGTGTGCACCCCAGCTGACGAAACCTTTGATATCAGGCGTCTCCTTCAGATTGAAATATGGCGTATCAAAAACAACAGTTGAAAAATCAAATGACGCGGGAAATGGCTTCAGCCTGGTTGGCTCTTGTTTACAGCGGTAGTTACTCGGGTCAAAAGTAACCGCGGACCAGCGCCTAGCCCCATCGGGAGACAATCCTGTAGCAAAATGTTCCCAGGCGAGTCCGGTGCGCCTGGCGACACCGTGTTCCAGCTCCAATTTTGCTGATCGTTCAATAAGGTTTTGCAGGTTTGGCATCCGTCCTTCCTTGACTAACCGTTCAGCTATGGACTGCTCAAATCCGTCCAGGCCTATTACCAATACTCGATCGTTCATTGTTTGTCAGAACTCCCTTGTAACGGCAATCCCCTAGTTCTTGCCAGTGTGATTAAAGCTCTAGCTTTACCCCAGTTCTTTGCGGCCTGCTTGAGGTGAAGTACCAGATTTGGATTTCCAGGAGCCATTCTTGAAACCATATATCTCGCTTCATTTCCTGCAGCCCGGTACAATGCTGAGCAAAGATTTTTGAACACGATTCTGCGGCCGGGTACGTGTTCTTGCTGCATGGTATTTCGATAGCCAAGATCGAAATAGTAGGAACGGAGGTATTTCCTGGTCTGGCGGGAAGGATCGATATGATGAATCACTTTCGCATTACGCAGCCACCGCCCGGACCCACCAGCCGAAAGTATCTCATGAATCACCGCCGATTCTTCACCGCCTCTGGTTGGCCAGTTTGGGTGTCGACCCAACCTGGGGTCGAAGGGGAAGCGAAGAGCTGCTTCCCGAAGAATAGCGAAATTGGCTCCCCACGGTATGGAATCTCCTTTTTGGAACAACTCCTTCACGTCTTCGGGATAACGGCTGGCGAATGCTGTTCTAACATGGTGTAGTTCCCTAATTAACCAGTCCGGGGCGCGGCCATCCAGCGAGGGAATTATAGGGCCACCCATCACACATGAATCTGGGAAGCGCCTGATCGCTGAAAAGTAACTCGGTAACCAAGCCGGGTCGACCGTAACATCGTCGTCAGTCCAGACAATCCAGTTTCCCCGTGCATTGGAGACTCCTGTGTTTCGCGCAATCGAAAGTCCAAGCCTGTCTTCCCGAATCACACGCAGTGGAATATGCTTACAAAAATTTTCTTGCATAGACAGTATGTCGAGCGTCCCGCCATTATCCACAACCAGAACCTCAAAATCAGCTCTATTGCAGGTATTGGCGGATTGAACGATGGAATATAAGGTGCGTTCCAGAGAATCAGGCCGCTTTCGGGTGCAAATGGTTATGCTTATTTCCATGCAGTTCGATAGATAAGTAATTACAGGATACGAGCTGGAGTGTCTTTTGTAGCAGGATTGTTATTCTGAGTAAATCAAGCTGTAATTCAATTGCGACCAGTTTCTCACAGATAGTACTATGATCGTAAGGTGGCACGTTGCATAACTTCTCCAATTATCGTCGGAGAAAGGCGTTAATTCTGAGAGAGTTACTTTTCTGGAATTTAGGCTGATATTACTGTTCGAATGACTTAAGCATTTTGTACCTGGTTAAAGGCAGAGCTAATTGGTTGCTTCAATTTCTGTAATAATTCCCCATTTCCGCAGGGCGGATTTAATTTCAGCCACTTTGGATTCTGTCTTGCAACAATCACTTGAACCTTTGGAAATAATTGTGGTGGACGACGCTTCGGGCGGTGACACTGTCAAGTCCCTCGAGCGCTTCGAGCCTGAGATCAAGCTGATCACACTGGCAGAAAATGTCGGCGTATCGGAAGCGCGAAACCTTGGGGTTAAAGCAGCTTCCGGAGTTTATGTTGCATTTCTTGACAGTGACGACCTGTGGGAGCCACAAAAGCTGGCTACGCAATGGGCCTATTTACAGTCTCATCCGGAATGCGATGCAGTGCATACGGGAGTCAGGGTAGATACTCCAGGTGGCACTACGGCGAGCTACACAAATAAACCGCAGCGATTGAAAATCGAAGATCTGGTCAGATCCAGTCACGTCATGGTCCAGAGCCTGATGATGAAGAAACAGGACTTCATTGAACTGGGTGGTTTCGATCGGAGTTTCAGTCAGACCGAGGACTATGAATTTTCCATGCGGATGGTCACAAGCGGAATCAAGCTGGATTTTATCCCGGATCCCCTGGTGATTCTGAACCGGGGTCGTACGGATCATCTTTCACAAAGCTGGACCGGATACTTGAGGGGCCATATTCGAATTGTGTGGAGATATTCGAATTTCTATCGGCAAGTTGATGGTTATTTCAGCCCTCTTAAATACACAGGGAAATACCTGGCTAGCGGCGGTAGAAAACGCGGAGGCATAGCTGGATACTTAGTCTCTCTAGTGGGACTTGCTGTCAGCAAGTTCTTCAGTTGATCAAAATTGCAACCAACAGTTTTATTAATTGCACTAAAGGCAAAGGTATTGACAATGTTGCTTTAACCCACTTGTACAAACTTTGTGTGTATACAACCAAACGTTCCGAAACATCAGCGATGGAATGGCCGCGATCAGCGATCTGGCGGACCGCTTTTTACAAATATTCTGATGTATAGCGTTGATTACTCATGTGACTTCCTCCTATGCTCGGAAAGCAGTACGGAGTTGTCTACCTTGCGGGGGGCAGTCAGCAAAACGCTTTTCGGTTCAGGCTTTGGGTCGGTATTGACCTCCACGGCGTCAAGGTATTTGCGCACCGGGCGTGATCGGTTGTTGGATGGCCCCAGTCGATTGTCTCGCCTCTGCTCACCGCCCGTTAAAAGTTCACATCGACTTTTACCTGGCCGACATCAATGGCAAGCTTTCCATCTCTTATCAGTCCTTCCTCAATTCCGCGCTGAACCACGGTGTTCAACACTCACCACAATATCCTGCTCGGAACGGATAACGTAGCAATAACAAGCCGACAGTATCCTGGTCAGCCACTCAGAATCAACCAACGACCTGCCGGTGCGACTATAAAAAGGTTGAGGATGCTCACGTATTTGATCAAAATTGAGGAATTCCCGAAATTCAATCACAACACTCGCATTTATCTGAAAATAGACTGAAAAACAAAGGAAAACAGCTGATTGCCTGATTCTACCCCCATCCGCTCAACTGGCGACAAGCCTTTGGGTAATCTAATTGGCTTGGCCCTGCGCCTGCTTTGGCGTGATTGGCAGGGCGGAGAATTGCGGCTGTTATTCATGGCTCTGGTAATGGCGGTGACTTCAGTAACCGGGATCGCCCTGTTTACAGATCGGTTGGAGAAGGCTCTGTTACTCGAATCTGCCAATATGCTGGCGGCAGACCGCATAGTGAGTGGCCGTGGTACTTTGCCTGAAGAAGTATTGGCCGAGGGGCAGTCCAGGGGCTTGCGTACCGCCGAGACCTTGTCTTTCACTTCAATGGCCTTCTCTGACAACGGCAATATGCTGGTCGCTGCAAAAGCGGTGACCTCGGCTTATCCGCTGCGAGGAGAGGTAATTATTGCGGATGCACCTTTCACGCGGGGTACACCAATTCAGAGCGGCCCCCCTGTCGGCGAAGTGTGGCTGGAATCGAGAGCACTGCCCGCGCTTGAGATTGAAATAGGGGATTCAGTCTCTGTTGGCGAAGCTTCGCTAAAGATATCGAAAATAATCATCGCTGAACCTGATCGTTCCGGCGGCGGTATCGTGGACAATGCTGGTCCACGACTGATGTTGCATATGGATGATGTTGAAAGGACTAACGTGGTGCAGTTGGGCAGCCAGGTTAGCTACCGTTATCTTTTTGCTGCGGATGATCCCCGAATGCTAGAGGATTTTGAACAATGGTTCAGGGGGATAGAGCAGTGGCGCGGTCGCTATTACATGCGGGATGTCAGGGGTGAGAGTGAAGAAATCAGCGAAGCACTGGACCGGGCAGAAAGCTTTCTGTTATTGGGGTCGTTATTCGCAGTGCTGCTGGCTGGCATTGCGATAGCGCTTACCGCCAAGCGATACAGTGAAAGACATTATGATTATGTCGCCATTCTTAAAACTCTGGGCTGCACATCCAATCAAATTTCGATTATTTACCTGACTATTCAACTGGTTCTGGCTGCCATCGCGGTCTTGGTCGGTTGCGTACTGGGCTGGCTCGTTCACCAGGGCATATTGCAGCTCTTGCAATCCCTGTTGCTGGTTTCTCTGCCGCCAGCGGGGTATCAACCATATGTTGTCGGCTCATTGACTGCTTTTATCTGTCTTCTGTCGTTTGCCTTGCCTCCGCTACTGGCGTTACGAGAAACACCACCACTGCGGGTTTTAAGAAAGGACATGAGCCAACAAAAGATTGGCGCAAAGGTGCCTTATGTATTTGGGATATTTGGCACAGTATTTTTGGTTTTCTGGTACAGCCAGGATCTATTGCTGACCTCGGTGCTGGTAATTTCTGTAGCATCAATTGTCCTGTTTTTGTCGTTGATTTCGTATTTATTGCTGAGAACCAGCGGGTCGACTGGAATGAAGGCTGGTAGTGCCTGGTTGCTCGCAATGACAGCCGTGAGGCGGCGTAGAAAGCAAAACGTTTTGCAGGTTCTGGTCTTTTCCGTAACGATAATGTCCTTGTTGATACTTACTCTGCTTAGAACAGATCTGATCGATGAATGGCAGGCGCAACTTCCTCAGAATACGCCCAACCATTTCATGATGAATATCAGTGCAGAACAGATCGATGGCATCGAAAATTTCTTCCTGGAGAACGGCATTGAAGGAAATGCCTTCTATCCGTTGATCAGCGCCAGAGTTACTCGTATTAATGGCGATTACCCGAATCCCCAGGACGAAGAAGATATTGGAGGAGGAACACTCACCGAGACCGCACAGCTTGGAGATGTCGAACTGGATGAAACTGAGTTAGTTGCAATCGCAAATACTCAAAGCGATGCGCCACCGGTAGGGAGAGATCGACAAGCCGCAACTGGTGGAACCCGTGTCAGAGGGCGTTTAAGCCGGAGACAGGTAACCTGGGCCGACGAATTACCGAATGACAACCTGGTCGTCGAGGGGAACTGGTGGGGAGCGGATGCCCAGCCAGGATACGTCTCCATTGAACAGGAATATGCACAATGGCTTGATCTGGAACTAGGTGACAGGGTGGAGTTTGAAGTTAATCAACAGGTAATTATTGCCGAAGTGAGCAACTTCCGCAGCGTGCGCTGGGACAATATGCAGCCCAATTTTTTCGTAATCTTCTCACCAGGCACGATCGATCATCTGGGTGCCACGTTTCTGTCGACAGCACTTATGGAAAGTGAGCAGAAATTACTACTCAACGATTTGATCAAACTTTTCCCGACTATTGTGGTAATTGAAATTGATGCATTGATTGAGCAGATTCAAACGATAATCGCGCAAGTTACTTCTGCTATCGAATTGATTTCAATACTGGTGCTTGTGTGCGGAGCCCTGGTGTTATTGTCATGTGTAAATGCGACCCTGGACGAACGATTCCATGAAAATGCAATTATTCGCACACTGGGTGCTGGCAAAAAACTGATCTTATCCAGCCTGCTCATCGAGTTTGCGACCATAGGTGTGCTGGCAGGGCTCATTGCCACAGTCGGAGCTGAGGCCAGTTTGTATTTCCTGCAGGAACAGGTGTTCGAGCAGGATTTTTCATTCCACTACTGGGTTTGGATTGCGGGACCACTGGCAGGGATGCTCATAATCGCGGGTTTAGGTTTGAACTCCACGCGCAAAGTCGTGAGCATCAGTCCCCTTAACGTATTAAGGCGTGTTGTCTGATAATATTTGGCAAGCGCAACAAGCAAGGTGCCGACTTGAACGAAATAGAATTGGATATTTTTACTGACTACATCTGACCCTGGTGTTACCTCAGTACCGTGAGTATTGAAAAGCTGAAGGCAAACTATCCGATCAGGATTCGATGGATTCATTTTCCGTTACACCCAGAGACTCCCCGGGAGGGTCTAAGGCTGGAAGATCTTTTCCCCGGTCGTGACTTGACGCCAATGCGGGAACGTATGAAAGGGCTGATGGTTGAAGCTGGCTTGCCTTATGGTGATCGTTCGCATACTTACAATAGTCGACTGGCCCAGGAGTTGGGGAAATGGGCCGATACGCTCGAAGGCGGCGAAGCCATTCACGAACTTCTCTATAAGGCCTATTTCGTCGATAGCATAAATATTGGTGATATTAACGAGCTCGTAAAAATTGCGGAAAAGGCAGGACTTTCTGCTGACGCAGCACGCCAGGTATTGGAAAATAGAGAGTTTGAACGCCAGGTGGACGAAGACTGGAGTTATTCCAGGGAATCGGGAGTTACTGGAGTTCCTACTTTTTATAGTAACAATCTTGCTGTGGTAGGGTGTCAGCCATACGAGGTATTGGAGCGGTTCGTCAGGCACTTGATCGACTTGAGAATGTAGCTATACGTGTTACATGGAACTGTGAGCCAATAGTGCGTGCTTTTTAATGGTGTTGCTGTAACGACACTTCACATTCCCCTTGTGCGGTTGCCACGTAAGCCGAGTCCTCGCTGATCGTCACGGATAGGTCCATGGTGCGTTCGATCTTATCAGCCAGCACCTTAATTTCATTCCATTGAAACTGAAAAATTGCAGCTGGCAATTCAGTAAGAGCATTGCGGTTCAGGTCCCACCAGGTGTCGGCTTTACTGTTAAACGCATACACTTTAACGGTTGAAGCAACACGAGTGGCTTTCTTGATCCGTTCTACGGCAGGTTCCCCCACGTCAATCCAGAGCTCAAGGTTTCCGTCCAGTCCGCGCAGCCATAGGTCGGGCTCCTCTGGGTCGCTGATTCCCTTGCAGAACTCCAGTCGCTCCTGTGTATTGAAACAGAAAGCCAATAAGCGTACCAGCATTCGTTCCAGGGTTTCCGAAGGGTGGCGGGCAAGGGTCAGGTTGAGGCTTTCATAAACATCGTTGTTGAGATCGCTCAACGCGACTTTAAATTTATAGATTGTGGGTTTCAGCGCCATGATCACTTTTCTTTTTATAATCTGCAGGCGCCAAGCTTGCCGCAAACAGGTCCGGCAGGCAATGGGAGAAGTTAAAAGGCGAATTAAAAGGCAAATAGCGTCTCAATGCAGAATGTCTCGAGATCGCTTCGCAAACTCTGTTATGATGCGCGCCCCTCATTAAAAGGCAATTCAATGAACACCCAGGCATTTACTAAGTTGCCCCTGCGTGCCGAACTGCTGGCGAGTATAAAAACACTCGCTTATCAGACTATGACGCCGGTCCAGGCACAGACCCTGCCGGCTCAGCTGGCGGGTCAGGATCTGATTGCACAAGCTATGACTGGTAGTGGTAAAACGGCAGCGTTTGCAATCAGCCTGCTCAACCGTCTGGATGCACAGTCCTATTGTACGCAGGCGCTCGTGTTAGCTCCTACCAGGGAACTTGCAGATCAGGTTGCAACGGAAATACGCCGGCTTGCCAGCACCATCCCCAATGTCAAGGTGCTCACTCTTTGTGGCGGTAAACCGATGGGTCCACAACTGTCCTCTCTGCGGCGTGATCCTCATATTGTCGTGGGAACACCGGGTCGCATCCTGAAACATCTGGAAAAACAATCTCTGCGCCTGGACACCGTTCGGACACTGGTATTGGATGAAGCTGACCGGATGCTGGACATGGGTTTTCATGACGACATCATGGCGATCATAGGGAAAACACCTGCAACCAGGCAGACGTTGCTGTTCTCGGCTACCTATCCCGACACTATCAGGCAGATCAGCCGCGCAGTGCAGCGCGACCCTGTCGATATCCGTGTCGCAAGCAATGACGGCGGCCCCGACATCGAACAGGTTTTTTTCCAGGTGGACGAGGGTGAACGGGTCGAGACGCTGTTCAAGATCATTGCCCATTATCAACCGGAATCGACTCTGGTGTTCTGCAATACCAGGCAGAAGTGCCAGCAATTGGTGAGTGCGTTACGGCAGCATGATTTGCACGCCCTGGCCCTGCACGGTGACCTGGAGCAGTTTGAGCGTGATCAGGTGCTCACGCAATTTGCCAGCAAGAGCAGTTCGATTCTGGTCGCTACCGATGTAGCTGCCCGTGGGCTCGATGTGAAGGAGTTGGCAGCGGTAATCAACTTTGAACTCGCTCGCGATCCGGAAGTACATACCCATCGCATAGGTCGTACTGCCCGGGCTGGCAGTAAGGGGCTTGCGGTGAGCCTGTTTACCAGTTCGGAACGTCGGCACTTGCGCGCCATCGAGCAATTTCAGGGTTCGGCTGCGACGCTGGCCAGCGTCGCCGACCTGAGCAGTCCGCCAGACTTCAAACTCTACCCACCCATGGTCACCCTGTTCGTGAACGGAGGTAGAAAGGACAAGATCAGGGCAGGGGACCTGCTTGGGGCGCTGACTGCCGGTGGTGCGCTTACCGGCGGCCAGATTGGCAAGATCACCCTGTTTGACACCTTCGCGTATGTAGCTGTCGAGCAGCAGGCGGCGAAAACGGCGTTGACGATTCTTTCTGACGGCAAGATAAAGGGGAGAAATTTCCGAGTGCAGCGGTTGCGTTGATTACATTGCCTGGCAGGAACTAGCGTTTTGGTTTTACCGATCGCAAGGTGTTATGAATTCGTTAGCGCGGAACAATCGGGGTTTTTAACAAGGGCTGTGATATAAACCGGGACGCTCTGATAGAGCAAGTAGCTCTCGGGCTAGATTGGTTTGGTGTCCTGGACCTTGGCGCAAATTAGCTATCAGCTTTTTGCCACTTCGAACTTAACCAGTGTCATCACTTATAACGTCGAAGTCTATAACTGGCCGGGACTACGGGAAGAGCTTGCTGCAGAGGGGGGGGCGTCTTCAACCGTGCCTGTTGCTGTCATGGGTAAATCCGGTGTTTGCCAATCGGTCCATTCAAGATCTCAGGCGGCCTTTAATGGTAATTCTTGCCATGGATAAGGGAATTACCTCTTTTAGCTTGTAGACTGACTAAAAAGAGAACTCAAAACAAAGCCGAAGAGAATTCAATAATTGGGTTTACCTAAGAGCGATTAATCTTGGTGAGGGCATTAAACATGGAATTATTACAAACTGTGACAGCCCCAACCTCGGGCTTCGCCACGTTTGAAATGGTCTGACCTCTGGTTTATGCTTGAGTGCCTTATTTTCCAATAACGAGAGTTGTGACATGAATAACCTTAAAATCTTAAAGTCAGCCTGCCTGGCACTTTGCATGGTGCCTGCCCTGGCGTTTGCCCAGGCTGATATGGAGCCGGTCAATGACCTGCCTAATCCTTATATCACTCAAGCCGGATTTTTCAAGCTGCCAGCAGGCCGCGAGTGGGGTTCATCCAGTACTGTAGAAATCGATCTGGACGGAGAGAGCGTCTGGGTAGCGGAGCGTTGCGGCGGCAATGCCAATGCCTGTATTCAGAATCCTGATGTAAATCCTGTCATGTTGTTCGACAAGGACGGTAACCTGGTACGCAGTTTTGGTGCTGGTTACATTACCTGGCCACACGGTATCGAAGTCGATCCCTGGGGTAACGTCTGGATTGCTGACGCTCGTGGTACCGATCAGATGCAGGGCTACACAGGTGAGGCTTACGGCCATCAGGTTCACAAATTCAGCCCGACCGGTGTTCATCTGATGTCCATCGGCGTGAAAGGCGGCGGTAGCAACGGCGAGTGTTGCTACACACCTAACGACGTGCTGGTTGCACCTGATGGTTCAGTTTTCATCGGTGAAGGTCACTCCAGCGCCGAAGGCACGCCAAACGCCATGTACAAGTACGATGCTCAGGGCAACCTGATCAAGAAGTGGGGCACATGGGGCGAAGAGCCGGGTAACTTCCGTCAGCCACATGCCCTGGCCATGGATTCCCAGGGGCGTCTTTTCGTGGCCGATCGGGGCAATAACCGCGTCCAGATCTTCGATCAGGAAGGCAACCTGATCGACGTCTGGTATCAGTTCAGCCGCAACAGCGGAATCTTTATCGATGGGAACGATGTGTTATACGCAGCCGACTCCGAATCCGGCTCAGTCAACCCGGCCCACGGCGACTGGACTCGCGGTATCCGCGTCGGCAGTGCAATCACCGGTGAAGTGGAATTCCTCATTCCTGATCCGCAGCCAGACTGTCGTGGCACCTGTACTGCTGAAGGTGTAGTTGCTGATAAACACGGTCACATTTTCGGAGCCGAAGTAGGTCCCGTTGGTGGCATTAAGCGCTATGTACGACCGGTGAAATAGCTCTATTTCGGCCTGGTTTAAAGTACAAAAACCCGGCCACATAGTGTGGCCGGGTTTTTTGTTGTGTGATAGCTTGCTATGGGGCTGAGCAGTCAGCAATCGCTTTATTAGAATCGCCGTAGTAAGGACAGTCGATTACCGTGTTGCAACTTCTCTATGCAGGCCAATACCTGATCTTTGCCATCATCCTGGTGTCGATCATATTCTCCCTTACCTTGCATGAGTTCGGACATGCTTGCAGTGCCAAATTGCTGGGTGATGATACCGCCCAGCGAATGGGGCGCCTGACCCTGAATCCGTTGGCCCATATTGACCCCATGGGCCTGCTCCTGGTAATGCTGGTTGGTTTCGGCTATGCACGGCCGGTGCCGACGAATCCGCGCAATATAAGATACTCCTGGGGCAATGCCGTGGTTGCCGCAGCAGGGCCGTTAATGAATTTACTGCTGGCGGTTGTGGCTATCAATACGCTGCAGTATTTATACCTGAACAGCAACACGATACCCGACCAGCAGGTATTGTTTCTATCGTACATGGCACAGATCAATCTGTTGCTGATGCTGTTTAACCTGATCCCGTTCGGCCCCCTTGATGGGCACTACATCATGTCCTGGGCTTTGCCGCTGAAGTTGCGACAGCGCTACGACTACTACAATGGCAGGTACGGCGCACAGCTCTTTCTGGTGTTAATACTGCTCAGCATTTTCGGCATACCGATCTTCAGTTTTCTGATGGATTTCAGTCGGGGATTGATGCCGTATCTGGTGTTCGTTGGCTAACTCTTGTTGCTGTTAGCAGCGCATCAACGGGATTACAGTTCACTATGCTGGATAATTCACTGGCTCAGAGATATCTTTATTTTCCTTACAAAACTGTAAGTGTCAATTCTCATGAACAAACACCACAAATCAGCTAGATATCTGACTACGGGATTTTCGGCACTGGCGATTCTGACGATGGCTATACCGGCGTCAGCACAACAATGCCAGCCGATGCTGGAAAATAAGCGATTTACGCTGATCGTTCCCTATAATCCCGGAGGAGGATATGATGGCTATGCGCGCGTTTTCGCTTCGCAGTTCGAGGCTTCGACCGACACTGTAATGCGCGTTCGCAATATGCCAGGGGCTGGAACGATGATAGGTATAAATGCCGTGATAGAAGCCGGTCCCTCAGATCTGGTACTGGGATTGTTTACTCCCAACGTTTTGCTTAATGATCTGATTTTAGGGCGTGATTCGCCAGAAATGAGTTCCCTGGTATTTCTAGGATCCCTCCACACGGATACTACTATCTGGGCTACAAGAAAAGATAATCCGGTAGTTTTTGAAAGCCCCGAACCCAGGTTATTTGCGCTGGCCAATAATACCGATTTCATCAGAGTGCTGTTGCCTGGTTACGCCCTTGGCTGGAATATCAGCTTGATTCGAGGTTACAACGGATCTACCGAAGGAATGTTCGCACTGCTACGAGGAGATGTTGATTTTTTCTTTAGCGGGTCGATCTCGCTGACCAATCAAATTCGATCTATAGATGGATTGAACGCATTTGTCTCCCTAACTGAAGGTCCTAACCCTCTTTTTCCCGAAATCGACTATCTTGCTGGAGCTGGGGGAGTTGTCGAACAGTTAATCAGTGAGATGGATGTCGAGCAGCAACGCGAACGTCGGGAAATCGCCAGGCTATCTGTGGAGCTTTCGAAAACTCACCGCGCGATAGCGATTTCCAGTACCAGGGATCCGGAGCTTGTTGATTGTCTTTTGACAGCGGTAGAAGCCACCGCCTTTAGTGAAGAGCTGCGAGCTACAGCAGCTGTGCAAAACCTGGTGATCGAGCCGAAAAATGGCGCGGTCTTCCAGGAAGAAATGGATCGGACTAAAGCATTGATCGAAAGAAATTGGGAGTTACTTCAGGATCTGGTTGCCAGACCACGGTAAATTTATCCTTCCATTGCTATCGTTCAGGACCTGAAACAGCCGGAGGCAGGCGACTGCGCTCATGAGAAAGTATCTCAAAAAAGCTAGAAATCTAAATTCGGGACTTTTGTTGATTGCGTTACTCGCGTTTCTGGTAATGGCTGTACCGGCATCAGCACAACAATGCCAGCCGATGCTGGAAGACAAGCGATTTACACTAATAGTTCCTTATGGGCCCGGAGGAGGATTCGACAGCTATGCGCGAATTTTCGCTTCGCAGTTCGAGTCTTTAACTAACAGCGGGATGCGAGTTCGCAACTTGCCCGGGGCCGGTGCGATGATCGGTATAAATACGGTGGTGGAGGCCGGCCCTTCAGATCTGATACTGGGCTTGTTTAATCCGACCACGTTGCTCAATGACATGATTTTAGGGCGCGATTCGCCAGACGTGAGTTCGCTGATTTTTCTGGGAGCGCTTTTCACAGATGAAACCGTCTGGGTTACAAGAACAGATAATCCTGTACTATTTGAGAGCTCCGAAAACCGGTTATTTGCACTGGCGAGTAACACCGATTTCACCAGGATTCTGTTACCTGGTTACGCCCTTGGCTGGAATATTAATCTGATTCGAGGCTATACCGGGTCAACAGAAGCATTGTTTGCAATCCTGCGAGAAGATGTTGATTATTTCTATCTTGCATCGGTCTTACTGGTCAACCAAATTCAATCTATGGAAGGATTGAGCGCGTTCATGTCCCTGACTGAAGGTCTTAATCCCCTTTTCCCCGAAGCAGCCTATCTTGCCGGAGCAGGGGGGGTTGTCGAGCAGTTGACCAGTGAGCTAAATGTCCAGCAGCAACGCGAACGACAGGATCTCGCGATGCTGACAGTTGAGCTTGCAAAGACTCATCGAGCAATTAGCATTTCCAGAAGTGCTGACGCGGAGCTTGTTGATTGTCTTTTGGCAGTTGTAGAAGCTGCGGCCTTCAGTGATGAATTGCAAACTTCAGCAGCCGCGCAGAACCTGGTTGTAGAGCCAAAAAATGGGGCGCTCTTCCAACGAGAAATCGATCGGGTTGAGGTTTTGATAGAAAGTAAATGGGATTTGCTTCAGGAACTTGTTGCCAGATCCCGGTAAAATTTATCCTTCCCTAGGTGTCAATCAGGACCTGGAACAACCGGAGGCAAGCGACTGCCCTCATGAAGACACATCCCGGAATAGCCAGAATTTTAAGTACTGGATCTTTGTTGCTCGCGATACTGGTTATGGCTATACCGGCTTCAGCACAGCAATGTCTGTCGATGCTGGAAGACAAACGATTTACGCTGGTAGTTCCCTACAGTCCCGGTGGAGGATACGACGGCTATGCTCGCGTTTTCGCTGCACAGTTCGAAGCGTTAACCGGCAGCGTGATGCGAATTCGTTTCCTTCCAGGCGCCGGCGCCATGATCGGAATAAATGCGGTGGCACAGGCAGATCCTTCAGATCTGGTGCTGGGATTGTTTAATCCCACCATATTGCTCAACAACAAAATTGTAGGAAGTGATTCGCCAGAAACGAGCTCCCTGGTACTACTCGGATCCCTCAATACAGATACGACTGCCTGGATTAAAAAAGAAGACAAACAGGTGCTTTTCGATAGCTCTGAACCTCGGTTATTTGCGGTGCCGGGTAACTCGGATTTTACCAGGGTCCTGTTGCCTGGCTACGCTCTTGGCTGGAATATAAACCTGATTCGAGGTTACACCGGATCTGGCGAAGGATTGTTTGCTGTGCTACGAGAAGATGTGGATTTTTTCTTTAGCTCATCGATTTCGATGGCCAATCAAATCCAATCTTTGGGAGGGCTAACCACATTTATGACCCTGACCGCAGGTCCCGATCCCATTTTTCCCGAGGCAGCCTATCTGGCAGGAGCAGGGGGTGTTGTCGAGCAGTTAACCCGTGAGCTGAATGTTGAGCAGCAACGCGAACGGCAGGAGATCGCCAGGCTGTCAGTGGAGCTTGCAAAGAGCTATAGAGCGATAAGTATTTCCAGCAGTGTTGATTCGAGGCTTGTTGATTGTCTTTTGGCAGTTGTAGAAACAACTATCTTCAGCAATGAGCTGCAGTCTGTGGCAGCTGAGCAGAACCTGACGCTCGAGCCAATAGATGGCACGGCATTAAAAGAAGAAGTCGATCGGGCTGAGGCGTTGATAGAAAGTAATTGGGATTTGCTGCAGCAACTAGTTGCAAGATATCAATGAAGTATGAGGGTTGGCCCTAGATGCCTTATTTTGAAGCCCTGGGACTAGGGGTGGCTGGTGTTTTCTCCTGGCCAGGAATACTGATACCGATAGCTGGCACGTTGCTGGCAATGATTACGTCATTCCTGCCAGGAGTCGGTAGTACCAGTCTGGCCGCGCTGTTACTGGTTTTGACCATTAATTGGGATCGCGAGTCAGTGTTGTTGCTGTTTGGTGCGATTACCGGTGGCGCAACTTTCATGGGATCCATTACCGCTATCCTGTTCAATATCCCGGGTGGTGCTTCCAGTACTCCGACATTGTTGGATGGTTACCCACTCGGGAAAAACGGATATGCCCGCACCGCCATAGCGTGCGCCGCTACAGCGTCTGCGGTGGGCTCGATCCTGGGAGTCATACTCCTGATGGTAGTTTTACCTCTGGTGCGGCCTTTCCTGCTGGAGTTCGGACCGCTTGAAAGGCTGCTCGTGGGTATCTGGGGGTTGATGACTATTATCTCGGTTCCAACGGGTTCGCCAATGAAGGCTTCCCTGATGGCAGCACTGGGGCTGGTGGTCGCGATGTTTGGGGTAGATCCGGCTTCCGGCATGCCAAGATGGAATTTTGGTTCGCTTTCTCTTTCCGGTGGCTTTGGATTGGTTCCTGTTCTGGTTGGTGTTTTTACCATTTCAGAACTGATTAGCTGGATGCGTACCGTACACCTGGAGAAAGCAATACCGAACACGGCAGCGCCGGATGACTCTACCAGAAAAGGGATTCGCTCAGTCTTCCAGCATCCGGGATTGGTTTTACGGTCCTCCATGATTGGAAGCCTGGTAGGAATGATACCCGGCGTTGGCGGAACCGTGGCAGGTTTTGTTGCCTACGGGCAGTCGGTGCAGACCGCGAAAGGCGACAAGACGCAATTTGGTAAAGGGGACATTCGCGGCCTGATTGCACCAGAAGCAGCGGTAGACGCGAAAGATGGCGGATCCCTCCTTCCGGCCCTCGCCTTTGGACTTCCTGGCAGCGAGGCCGGTGTAATGTTGCTGGCAGTCTTCGCTGTCCATGGAATTGTGCCGGGGCTACCGATGCTGCAAGGTCAGTTGCAGCTGACATTCCTGTTGGTAGTTGCCTTGCTGTTCTCTAACCTACTTACTTCCGCACTTGGTATTGCAGCCACACCCTGGTTGGCAAGGCTCAAAAATCTGCGCATAGACCGACTTGCTCTGCCCTGTATGATAGTGAGCATACTGGCGCTTTTGCAGCTGGAGAGTCGGTTGCTGGATGTATACACGGCAATTGGATTTGGTCTGGTCGGCTACTTCTGGCGCGCGCATGGCTGGCCGCGGGTACCATTCGTCATCGCTTTTGTGTTGGGCAGTCTTATCGAAACGAACCTGGTCCTGACCAGCCAATTGATCGAATTCGGTCGTATTGTCCCTCATGAACGCGTCGCTTCGGTTGTACTCTTTGTCATGATATTCGGCTCGATTCTCTGGTTGCGTACTAAACGTACTGATTCAGAACGTTCGGCCCGTGCAATAGGCGGTGATGTGGTGTTGGGCGCCCTGACAACGCTTGTTGCAGTTGTGTTGGCACTGATTGCTTTTAACGGAGGTGCTGCGTATTCGTCGTATGCGAAAGGTCTAATCTTGTTGTGCGTAGGGCTTGGCATGGTAATAGTCGGTTGGAATCTGACGACGCTTCATCGAACCGATATTGCACTTTTCCACCAACCGCTCCGCTGGGCAAGTCATCTGGTTCCACCTTCTGAACAATGGGTGCCTATAACCTTGATGGCGCTTCTCGGGATCGCGATCTGGATTACTGGTGTAAGCATGGCTATTGGCCTGCTTGCCTCTATATGGTTTTTCTACCGTGCCAAACCTACGCTGTTCGGCAGACTTAGGGCGCTTGCGTTTGGTATGCTGATAGGTTTCGGCACTTTCTACTTTGTGAACAATGTTGCCAATCTGTTGCTGCCGGATAGCATGTTGGCCTCTATGTTGGGTATCTGATAGTCAATGGCACAGTCTTCACAGAAATCTCCTTCGAATCCTGGTGGTTCAATGGAAATTGAACCCCTCGACCGCCTGGCCCGCTTCAGCTGGGACTGGGCTCCTTTACTGTGCGATCCAGATCATGGTTGTTGTGATTATCACCGTTGTTGGAGCTCGGTCAGGCTCTTTCAAAAAGGAGGCGCATTACCTGCTGGAATGGAATTTTTTACTCAAGAGCTGTCCAGTCTGGTTGAGATGGGTAACAGGCGCATATTGATATCGGGTGCAGCGGATACTGGATTGATGGCCTTGATCTGTACGATCTTTAAGGAATTGAATGCAACTCCGGAAATCGTGATGGTAGATCGTTGTCGCACGACGGTGACACAGAACCGCGTCATGGCAAGTTATCTGGGGCTGGAAGCAGATATCAGGCAAGCGGATATAACAACTTTCGATTGCGATCCGGTAAACGCAGTGATTGCGCATTCTTTTCTGGGCTTCTTTCCTGAGCCGGCCAGGCAGAAGGTCATACAAACCTGGGGAAGGGTACTGAGTCCGGGCGGCAAAGTCTTAATGTCAACGTCGCTGGCACAAAATGAAAATGTACCGTACCCGCCCTATGATAAAAACAGGGTAGTTGCCAGCACTCCTGAGCTGATAGAAAAAGCAAAGGAGGCGGGAATGACAGGGGAAGAGGCTGAGCAACTCGGTGAGATTGCAGTTGCGATGTTACAAAAGCGACAAGGCTTCGATCCACAACTGACCGAAAAATTCCTTGCCCAGGCATTTTCTCAGGCTGGTATCGAATTAACGGAAGTGAACCTGAAGGAAAAAGAGCGCCTTGGTCCGTTGGCTGCCTTCAGGTTGCAGTCCGACCTGATCAAAAGGGGTGAAGTCGTTGGTACTCGAAAAATCGGAATATCCTGAACCAACAATGGGATTTGCACCTAGGCACAACATAGCCGACATAGTGAATTAATGTACGAAACGCTATTTCAATCCTACATAAATCCTTTTTTTGAAACGGTAGTCAAAAAAAGGAAGAGTCTGCAATATAGAGCAGAACTTGAAGTGTCTCAATGGTTGTCAGGCAATGAGATTCAGGCAATTCAGTGGGACAATCTGAAAAAATTGCTTACCCATGCCTACCAGCAGGTTCCTTATTGGAAGGAAACCTTCAGTGCAGCTGGCCTGCGGCCGCAGGATATCACCAGTTACGCTGAGTTCTGCCAGCTACCGCTGCTTTCCAGGGAAATCATAAAAACCAACCTGCCACGGATGCTTGCTGAAGGATACGAAGATCGGCTGTCGCTAAAAAGCACTGGCGGGTCGACCGGCAATCCACTTACTTTTTATCACGATGATGTCAGTTATCAGAAAAGGGTGGCAATTTCGAAGCGCGGCTATGGCTGGGCACATTGTGAAGACGGCATGCGACAGTTTCACCTTTGGGGCATGGCGGAACATAAGAAGACGAGGCTGACAAGAATAAAAACCAATCTGCACCGTGCCATACTGAGGCACAAGTACTTTGACTGTTTCAATTTCAATGATGTCCGCAAGTTGAAGTGTTTGAAATCGATGAACCGATTTAAACCAAAGGTGGTTGTCGCTTACCCGGGAGCCTTGTATCGACTGGCCAGGTTTATTGAAGATAACGACTATGAATTGGCATTCACTCCCGAGTCAATTATTGCCGCCGCAGAAAAGCTCTTCGATTCCCAGCGTGAAATAATTGAAAGGGTGTTCCAGACTAAAGTCTTCAACAGCTACGGAAGTCGCGAGTTCATGTTGCTGGCCATGGAATGCCCAGTCCATGATGGGTTGCATATTTCGTCAGAGAACATATTACTTGAAGTGCTTGGTGAAGACGGCCAACCGGTACCTCCCGGTGAGCAGGGTGAGATCGTCATAACCGACCTGCATAACTACGGAATGCCTTTTATCAGGTATCGAATAGGCGACCAGGCGATCCAGGGCACTCCAGGCCATGATTGTCCATGTGGACGAGGGTTGCCGAAGATCGATGATGTTACTGGCAGAACTCTGGACATCATCAGATTGTCTGATGGCACTGAAATTCCAGGTGAGTTTTTTGTACGTTTTGTCGGAAAGAATCCTGGAGTCATCCAGTTTCGCGTAACCCAGCATGCCCTCGATCAACTGATTGTTGAGTTGGTGGTGGATCAGCAGTTCACCAGGCAGATCCTGGAAAGCATAAAAATCAATGTAAGTAAAATTCTGGGCGATTCGGTAGGCCTGGATTATCAGATCGTGGACAAGCTTGAAACTACCCCGACCGGTAAGTTCAGAGTGACCATATCCTACGTGGGCTAGGAAATTCTCTAAATCACCTTACACTCTACAGCCTGGTTCTGTTTTATCAGTTCACGCCACTTGAGATCGAAGGGATCGGGCTGATGGTATTCGGGTTCTATATTGCTATAGCGGTGTTGACCCTTCTTCGAAGACGATTGCTGGCAGACCCGGCGATCATATAGCAGGTAAACAAGTTGGACGAATTCGATTTCATCATAGTAGGTGCCGGTTCAGCGGGTTGTGTTCTAGCCAATAGACTTTCGGTGAATCCGGCCAATCGGGTGTTGCTGGTGGAAGCTGGCGGTAGCGATAAAAATATTCTGGTTCAGATGCCCACGGCGCTGTCTTATCCCATGGCGATGGACCGGTTCAATTGGGGGTATCATTCCCGGCCGGAGCCTGCTTTGGGAGGAAGACAGATTACCTGCCCAAGGGGAAAGGGGCTTGGAGGCACGTCGTCAATCAATGGCATGGTTTATGTGCGTGGCAACGCTCACGATTTCGAGGAGTGGGAAGAACTGGGAGCCAAGGGCTGGGGTTATCGTGATTGTTTGCCCTACTTCAAGCGAGCTGAATCCTGGATTAAAGGCGAAGATACCTATCGAGGTGGGGAGGGACCGCTTGGGGTCTGCGGTGGCAATGATATGCGCTTCAACCCCCTATATCGTGCCTTTATCGATGCCGGGGTAGAAGCAGGTTACCCGGAAACCAGCGACTACAACGGAAGCCATCAGGAAGGTTTCGGTCCGATGCACATGACTGTCCGCGATGGAGTGCGTGACTCAACAGCGCGAGCCTATCTGGATCCGGTTAAACATCGTAGCAATTTGAAAATTCTCACAAAGTCACTGGTACATCATCTTGAAGTTAGAGACGGTGTGGCCATTGGTATACGCGTCGAAACTGACAAGAACACGACGAGTATAAAGGCTCGAAGGGAAGTCATACTTGCGGCGGGTTCTATTGCTTCGCCTATGCTGCTGCAACGATCAGGTGTTGGCAGCGAGAAAGTTCTGGCCGAGGCAGGAGTGGAACAGATTCATCAATTGGCTGGTGTTGGTGAAAACTTGCAGGACCATCTTGAAGTGTATTTTCAATTTCATTGCAAGCAGCCAGTAAGCCTGAATTCGAAACTGGGGCTTTTCAGTAAGTTATTGATAGGAGCCAGGTGGCTCTTGTTTAAGGATGGGCTTGGTGCCAGCAATCATTTCGAGTCCTGCGCGTTTATTCGTTCGAAGCCTGGTTTGAAATCACCAGACATCCAGTATCATTTTTTGCCTGCCGCCATGCGCTACGATGGCACACCCTCCATAGAGGGCCACGGTTTTCAGGTTCACGTAGGCCCCAATAAGCCCAAGAGCCGTGGGCATGTGAGAATCCAGTCAGCAGACGCGGCAGCTGACCCAGGCATCCTCTTTAACTATCTTCAAGACGGAGAGGATGTAGAAGCCTGGCGACAATGTATTCGTCTAACCAGGCAGATCATACAACAACCAGCCATGGATAGTTATCGTGGCGCGGAAATTCAGCCCGGTCTGGATGTGAGCAGCGATGCTGAAATCGATGCCTGGGTGAAAGAGAACGTAGAAAGTGCCTACCATCCTGCGGGTACCTGCAAAATGGGTGACGCAACAGATCAATCTGCTGTTGTCGATATCAGCTGCCGTGTACATGGCCTGAAAAATTTAAGAGTGGTGGATGCTTCCGTTTTTCCGACGCTACCCAATGGTAATATTAATGCGGCGGTAATCATGGTGGCAGAAAAAATTGCTGATGTGATTTCAGGGGCCAAGCCACTACCAGCTGCGGATGTTGCTATTAACGTGCCGAGAGACTGGGAAAGCAAACAGCGTGAAGGGTTACCCGTCAGGAATTGATTTGATCTTCAGCGTATTGAAAGATCTCGATGCCCAGCCCCGGGACATCGGTGCGAAGTAAAGAATTTAGCAACAGTGGTATTGAAAAAATATTTCTAGACATTACAGGATGGTGAAGTAGTGGAGGCGGATCACTGTTCGCTTTTTAGGGCGGGATAGACTATTTTATTCCTAATCGACCACATTAATATGAGGGTATTGCCATGCCTGCCAAGAAGAAGTCGAAATCCCGAAAGGCAACCGTCCGCCGCGAGTTTGACGCCCGACCGGATTCGTCTGATCTTCGCGACCAGCTGTTTGAGCCGACATTAGTTGAAGTACCTGTTGAACTACCGTTGGAGGACTACCAAAAAACGAAACCTCCAATTCTCGATCAGGGGTCAGAAGGTGCCTGCACTGGCTTCGGGCTTGCTGCGGTAGCAAACTACCTGCTAAGAACCCGTAATATTTATCCGGATAAAACGCCAGTCAGTGCGAAAATGCTCTACGAAATGGCCAAACGCTATGACGAGTGGAGTGGTGAAGATTACGATGGCTCCAGCGCCCGTGGGACAATGAAAGGCTGGCATAAGCACGGTGTCTGTGACGACGCATCCTGGAAGGACAATCAAAGCGCCCGCCTTACACCCGGACGCGCTGCGAATGCGGCTAGTCGGCCGCTTGGAGCTTACTACCGGGTAAACCACCATGATCTTGTGGCCATGCACGCGGCTATCGCCGAGGTTGGCATCCTTTATGCATCAGCGATGGTTCATACGGGTTGGGACAAGGTTGGCGACGATGGGATCATTCCTCGCCACAAAAGAATAAAAGGTGGGCACGCTTTCGCGTTGGTTGGCTATGACCAGGATGGCTTCTGGTTACAAAACTCCTGGGGCAAAGACTGGGGTAAAGCCGGATTTGCTCACATCTCCTATTCCGACTGGCTTGAGAATGGAATGGATGTCTGGGTCGCCCGTCTGGGTGCTCCGGTAAGAGTCGATGTAGAGGGCAGCGTGTACCATGGCCAGGCCGGGATAATAACGGGCAAAATATCGGCGGTTGGCCTCAGGCCACATGTGGTCAGCATTGGCAACGATGGGGTGTTGCGCACCTCTGGCACGATGGGCAACACTGCTGCTGATGTCGAGGAAATATTTACTGAGCACATACCGCGCATCACTCAGACATGGGGCAAGGTTCGCATCCTGCTGTATGCGCATGGCGGGCTTGTAGCTGAAAAGAACGCTTTGCAGCGAGTGGAAAACTACTTGCCGACACTGCTCGACGCTAAGGTCTATCCGATCGCGTTCATCTGGAAAACGGATTTCTGGACAACTTTAAAAAACATTCTGGAAGATGCGTTTCGTCGACGCCGCGCAGAAGGTGCCATCGAGTCAGTCAAGGATTTCCTGCTCGACAGAATCGACGATGCATTGGAACCTGTAGCACGCGGTTTGAGTGGCAAGGCGCAATGGGATGAGATGAAAGAGAACGGCAGGCGCGCCACGACTCGTTTGGACGGCGGTGCAAAACTGGTGGCTGAGCTATTGGCCAAGCTGGCAACAGCAAACAACAAGGTGGAAATTCATATCGCAGGACACAGTGCCGGAAGTATTTTCAATGGCCCGTTAATACAATATCTGGCATCCAAGGGTGAGATAAAAAATGGACCCCTGGAAGGGGCAACAGGGCTTGGTGTCCCAGTCGAAACCTGCACATTGTGGGCGCCAGCGTGCACGGTTAGACTATTCAAGAAAACTTATCTGGATGTCTACAATCAAAGGCAACTAAAGAAACTGGCGTTGTTCAATCTGACGAGCAAAGCAGAAAAAGGCGACCACTGCGCAAGGGTTTACAATAAGTCGCTTCTTTACCTAGTTTCTAATGCATTTGAGTCGAAACCACGTATTCCGTTATTTCGTGACGGCGAGCCAATTCTTGGAATGCAAAAGTTTGTGAAAAAGGACAAGGACCTCCAGGCCCTGTTTCGCAAACAAACTGCGGACTACGTGTTGGCGCCCAATTATGAGGAAGAAGGTTCCGTTAAAGCGTCGCGATCCAACAGCCACGGCGGATTTGATGATGACGAGGCTACGGTCAAAGCAACGTTGGCCCGAATTCTCGGCAAGGATAGAGTCAAGGCGACGATTGATTTTCCGAGATCATCGAGCTCGAAAAAAGATATGCGCCACAGACTAAGTTAAGAACAGCAATTGTTTTAGTTTGCTGTTCCAATTCGCTTTGCGAGCTGAAAAGAACTTTGTTAACGCAATCTTGGCCACAAATACTAATGGTGATTGATCGAAACCTAATGCAAATTTCTGGCGCAAAAGGCGCGATGGAAAGTGTGGTCACGAAGAAGACGCGTTATTCAGTGGGCAGGGATCAGCTGAATGAATACCTTAACCAGTTGACGTGGTTGGGTATTTGAAATAATAAGGCTTTAGAATGTTGATTTGGGTGTTGCTAAATTTTGAAAGCTGGCAACGAGCTTTTGCTCCCGGCTACGAGCAGCCATTTTTTCAATTCAGGGCTGTTTTCAAGCTACCTGTCGTACTCGCTTCAGTATCAGGGCGCCTCGTTAAGAGTAATATCGCTTTCAGCAAATCTAACTGCCGTTTGAGCGGTATCAATCCCTGAATGACTTCAGTATGTTCTAGTACACTTAGCTGCGAAAATGGCTACTCATGCCTGATTTCTTCACAAGACCTCTTAAAGATTCCTCTGTCACACTGAGTGATGGTAGGGTCCTGGCCTACGCAGAGTACGGCGATCCGGACGGTGAGCCTGTGCTGCTTTTTCATGGTCTCCCCGGTTCCAGGATGAGCTGGGGGTTATTACCCGACTGCCCGTTTCCGCCGGGAGTACGGGCGATTGCACCCGATCGGCCGGGTTATGGTGGTTCGGATCCCGATCCTGGCCGTAGTCATCTGAGCTGGGCAGATGACGTAGCGTCGCTTGCAAACCTGTTAGAGTTGAGGCGGTTTTCCGTACTGGGCGTTTCCGGAGGCTGCCCCGGAGCATTAGCCTGCGCAGCATTGATGCCCGAGCAGCTGAAAGTTGTCGGTGTGGTTTCCGGTGCGGCGCCCACCAATGCGCCCGGTGTAATGGCGGGGCTGAGTGGCGTGAACCGTTTCTTCTTTAAACTGGCCTGGTATGCTCCCTGGCTTTCTACGTTAAATATCAGGCTGGTTGCAGCAATGATTCGGCGTGATCCCCAAAGATACATCAACACGATGAAGAAGAAATTACATTCGGTAGACAAAGAGATACTCGATCGCCCGGAGGTCGAACGGATGTTGATCGATGACTTCACTGAAGCGCTGACTCAGGGCCCTGCAGGGATGGTCGATGATATGAACGCCAACCATGGAAAATCCTGGGGTTTCGCGCTTGATGCGATCAAGTGCCATGTCAGTTTCTGGTACGGCGGCCTTGATCGGAGCGTCTCGCCGGCCATGGGGCGTTATCTGGCAGCAGCCGTGTCAGACAGTGAGCTCATTGAAGTCCCCAACGCTGGCCACCTTTGGCCATTGATCCATATGCAAGACATCATCAGCAGACTGTTCGACGATGCGTGAGAGTAAAGCGAACGATGACTCACCAACTCGATGAGTACATTCGGGATACAATCTATATCGTTGAATACCCGATCCGGTTTGGCGGTATGGATCTGTACAGTCGCATGACTACCGTGTCCCAAGCTGATCAGAGATCCACGGATTCACGCAGGTGCAGTATGGAACAGGTCAGTCCAAGGTCCTCGACTTTTTTGCCGAAGCGGTCCTCGTTAGCAGGGTTATATTTCCTGGAGAAAAATGCCGGACAATTGTAATGACAGGGGATAACCAGTTTTGGCTGGATGGTTTTACAGGCCTCTAAAGCTTCTTCTTCATCCATGGTGTTACCGATTGATGCGCCGCCGATCGGTAGCATCAGAACGTCAGGCGTCCTGATGTCCTGCCAGGCATCCCTTAGTAGCAGCGTGTCGCCCAGATTGACCAATGTCTTGCCAGCCAGCCTGATTTCAAAACCAATCGCGCCCCAGCCAATTCGCTCTCCGGGTCCCGGCTCGATGGTTCTGTGCAGCGGACCCAGTTGTATTCTCAGGGGGCCGTGTCTGGTTTCGATGCCGCGAATCACCATGTCGTCCAGTTCGAGGAATTCTCCGGGCGTAATGGTGTTTACGTTATTCAGCGTAGTGTTGAAGGTGAGGCCTTTGCTCCGCGGGCCGAGCATTCTTGGTCCGTCATCAGTGTCCCTGAGCATCGACCGATTGCAGATAACCGGCGCATTGGAGGCGGCGGCGACACGATCAGCATGCCAGTAATGATCGGGGTCGCCGTGTGTAACAAAGATGTGAGTGATATCTTGCCATTCAGATTTTGGAATCAAGGTAGTAAGTCGCAGAAAGTAGAGCATCAATCCGCCCGGATCGATGGCTATCTTTTTGCCATCTGCCTCGATGACAAATGCGTTGTAGAGATAGTGCGTTATTCGCATGTGACAGCCTGGGACTAATTGGTCTGTGTCCGGATGAAGTGACTGCAGTTCAGTCTAGCACTTTTACCTTGAAACGTATTTGTATAGAGTTTTTACTTGATGCTGTTTATCTTTGGAACGTCATTGAAGTCGTCAGCACCAGAAAATTATGTCTATAGAGAAGAAAGAAGGATAGTTAAGGTGGTCAGTAAAATGCCGGCTCAAAAAGCTTCCCCTCATCAGTGGATCAGATTGATTTTGGTCTATCTCCTTATCCCCTTGATTTTGTTCTTATGTGGTGGGGACCTCTATTGGTGGGAGGGGTGGCTCTATTCTGTCCTGATCCTGGTCGCCGGTATTGGAGGGCGACTGTGGGCGGAACTGCGACATCCTGGATTGATGGCCGAAAGACAAAATAGTGAAAATTTCCAAGGTGCAAAAGCATGGGATAAGCTGCTCGCCCCTCTGATGGCCGTGAGCGTCAGCTTCCCTTTGGTCATCGTCGCAGGGCTGGACCACCGCTATAACTGGACACCCGAATTTCCGCTATGGCTTGTTCTGCTGGGATTCATTTTAATCTCACTCGGATACGCTTTCGCTGCATGGGCACTGGCTGAGAACCGCTTTTTTTTCAGCGTGGTGCGGATTCAGGTGGATAGAGGGCACGAGGTTTGTGACAGCGGTCCATACCGGGTTGTGCGCCATCCGGGTTATGCCGGTAATATTCCTCCGCTATTGGGTTTAGCGCTTGCACTGAATTCAGCATGGACACTTATTCCTGGAGTGCTGGCATTAATGATCACGGTGATCAGAACGGCACTGGAGGACAAGGCATTAAAGGAAGAGTTACCAGGCTATCGAGATTACGCAAGACACGTGCGTTATCGGCTGATTCCTGGAGTATACTGAGCGAGCTGAGTTGTGTGTAATTCAGATCAGGCATCAACCATCAATCTCGACGCTTTAGGAATGAAGGCCATTTCAATGTTCGATTGTACGCAAAGCAATAATTAATGGGACTACATTGGAGTCGAAAGCCGGCCATCTGTGAAAGCGCTGCAGGAGCGGGAAAGGTTTGAGAATGAGGAACTCCACATTTCGAATTATGTGGATTACCAATACCCCATAGGAGACATTGTCAAATGGCAGCCAGACAGTCAGCAAGCGATTTCGATGTCATTGTTATCGGCTCCGGCATGGGTGGTATGACGACGGCCGCCGCCCTTTCGCGCCTGGATCATAAAGTGTTGCTGCTGGAGCAGGCGCAGACGATCGGTGGACTCACACACACATTCTCCAGAGAAGGATTCACCTGGGACGTTGGTCTCCACTACTGCGGTTTGTTCGGCCACGATCAGTTTGCGGGGCGCATTCTCGACTGGCTCAGCGGCAGGACCATCGAGTTTCGTTCGGTCGGCACCGTCTATGACGTGCTGCATTTCCCCGATGGGCTGGACATCTCCGTGGGACGCCCCGCCGACGCATATAAGATGGAGCTTAAGGAACGATTCCCCGAGCATGTTGAGGAGATCGACGCATATTTCGAAGCATTGATAGCTGCTGAGGAAGCCATGCGACTGGTCAGCACCGAGCGGGCAATCCCTGAACCGTTCCGCTCCGCCCATAAATGGTGGAACAGAAAACAGATCCAGCGATGGTGTGGCCGCACGACTCATGAGGTTATCGAGGACATCGTCTCCGATCCGCGGCTGGCCGCTGTCTTGTCGGCACAGTGGGGCACCTACGGAGGTAAACCGACGGAGGCGAGCTTTGGTGTACACGCACTGGTAATGGGCCACTATCTTGAAGGGGCTGGCTATCCGGTGGGTGGGGCTTCGGCAATCGCCGCAGGCCTGGTCCCTGTGATCGAGGCAGCCGGCGGTAGCACGCGCGCAGGCACACCGGTCAGCGCGATTGTCGTTGAAGAGGGCAAAGCCGTCGGAGTGCGCACGAGCTCAGGTGAGGAGTTCCAGGCGCCGGCCATCGTATCGGCTGTCGGAGCCGATGGGACCATCAAGCATCTGCTACCGGAAGATATTCGTCAGCAAGAGTGGGCTCGTGAGATAGACACGTTCAAACCGTCGATGTGCCACTTCGAAATCTTCCTTGGTTTCGAGGGCGATATCGGCCGACATGGTGCAACGCGCGCTAACCACTGGTTCTACGAGAGCTGGAATACGAACGACGCCATTTGGTCACCTGCCGGTGATGAGCCGATTCCCTGGATGTTTATCTCGTTTCCTTCGCTGAAGGATCCCATGCACGACCCGGGACCAACGAACCGACATACCGGTGAGGCATTCGTCTGGGCTGACTGGTCAGATGTGGCTGAATTTGCAGCGGGCGGAGCCAAAACGCGAGCAGATGAGTGGCGTTCGCTCAAGCAGAACGTCGAAGGGAAGCTCATGGCATTTTTTGCGGCCAAGTTCCCGGCACTCGAACCGCTAGTCGTTCACTGTGAGCTTGGCACACCGCTCGCTACAGCATCTTTCACCGGTCATGAGAAAGGCGGCTTCTACGGGATTGAGACCACACCGCGTCGTCTACTTTCCGACGCCCTTAAAGCAAGGACGCCGGTGCCGGGGCTATTTCTCTCGGGCCAAGACGTCGCGACGCCAGGCATCGCCGGAGCCCTGTTGGGCGGCATGCTTGGTGCTGCGGCGATAGATCCGCGGGTCTTTCGGAAGTTCAAATAATATAACACGAGCTTAATCCACCTTATAACCGCTTGAATTCGCTTCGTCCTCTAGCACTTTAGAAGATGGTGGTGTTGGCCATCGCGATGCCGGCTTATCTGACTATTATATTGCGGTTTTCGCCAATTGCCCGTTGTCACCTTGTTGCAAATAGCGATTTATCGCATGCCGAAGCGTGGCACAGATTATGCTTCACTAATATTCCAATGCTACTTTTACAAGTCGATCTCCGGGCGCCTGTACAGCCCAAAGCTGTAGGCTGAGGCTTATCCCAACGAAAACAACCCAAAGGAGTATGGTATTGAAATCAACTATCGTTCTCGCTAAACAAGGGCTATTTGCTGCGTGCTGTCTGTTCGCCAGTTGTTCCCCAGACTTTGATGCGCATCAGGCAACAGTAGAAGGCCAGGCGCGTCCAACCTCTGCCTGGTCTGCATACGGAGGCACTGAGGGCAGGAAGTTTGCTTCACTCGAGAGAATAACCAAAGAGAACGTGGATGAACTTGAGTTAGCCTGGACCTATCGCACCGGCGATGTCGCAGATGTGTTTCAGAACACACCGGTTTTGGCAGAGGGGCGCCTGCTGCTATGCACACCCTTTAACAAAGTCATAGCTCTGGATCCATTGACTGGTGCTGAGTTGTGGAGTTTTGATCCTGAAATTGATCGCAATCTGCGTCCTGCAAATGAGTTTAACTGTCGCAGCGTCACGCCAACCCTTACAGAGGATCGTGAGTGCCCCGCCAGAGTCTTAATGGCCACCAACGATGCTCGACTTGTTGCCATCAACACATTTACTGGCGAGCGATGTCAAGGCTTCGGCGAGCAAGGGGAGGTTGAGCTCGACCAGGATGTAGGCGCAATTGACTGGGCCGGTGAATACCAGGTCACATCACCTCCAGCGATTGCAGGTGATCTTGTCATTGTTGGGTCTGCTATAAGCGACGGAAATCGAGTCGATGCTCCCAGCGGCGTAGTGCGCGCCTATAATTCGGTGAGCGGTGAGCTGGTTTGGGCATTTGATCTGGCACCGCCCGGCTTCGACTACAAAAATCAACCAGTGAGTAGCAGTGGATATGCTCTCGGAACTCCCAACGTCTGGGCTCCTATGGTTGTGGATGCCTCACGCGACATGGTTTTTCTGCCAACGGGCAATCCATCACCGGATTACGACCGTCCTCCGGGCACAAACATGGCCCACTACGGCTCCGCGGTAGTGGCACTGCGCGCGTCTACCGGGGAGGTACTCTGGCATTTTAATACCGTCATCAATGACTACTGGGATTTCGATGTGCCGGCTCAGCCGGTCCTGGCGAACTTGTCGATGAACGGTACAGAGGTACCGGCTTTGATTCAGGCCACCAAGATGGGTCATATTTTTATCCTGCACCGCGTAACAGGGAAGCCGCTTGTGGAAGTGGGCTACCAACCAGTGCCAGTTTCAGGTCCTCTGTCGGATCGCCTTTCCGAAGTACAACCTTTTCCGCCATCGGCGTTCCAAACCTCTCGCAGTTACACCAAAAACGAATCCGTATTCGGTCTTTGCGATGATCTGGATGCTGAGAGTCTGGCGGGTCCCGTGTTCACCCCCTTGAGCGACCAATGGACAATCGGCTTACCCAGCAATATGGGAGCAATCAACTGGGGTGGCGTCGCCGTCGACGAACGGCGCGGTCTGGTAGTCGTAAATACCAATAACGTGCCATTCATAACTAAACTCATTTCACGACTTGGCGCTCAAGAACTATTGGCGGTAATCGAAGATAGTGGTGCAGATCCGGCAACCCGGCGAGAAGCTCGCATGGCATTCGATGAACGGTATGATTTGCCTGCTGGAGCTGAACTGGCACCTCAACGTGGAGCTGATCATCTGATGGCTCGCCACCCCTACCTGGATCCATTGGTAGGCATGCCATGCGCCGGGCCACCTCTAGCGGAAATCATGGTTATTGATATAGAACAGGGAACACAACTCTGGCGCCAACATCACGGAAGCACTCGAAACATCACACTTATTCCACTCCCATTCGGCATGTCAGGCATGGGCGGATCATTGCTTACTGAAAGCGGACTTATATTTATCGGTGCCTCCGCAGAGAAAATGCTGCGTGCTTATGACGTAGATAACGGAGACAGACTCTGGCAGCACAAGCTACCGTTCCCGGGTAATGCGACTCCGATGAGTTACACAGTAGGCACGCCGCAGGGAGAGAGGCAATTCGTCGTGATAGCTGCCGGGGGCGACTCAAGGGCCGGCATCGGTGGCGAGGGTGATTTTCTGGTGGCTTTTTCCCTTTAGCGGAATGCGCTACTCGGTATTCAGCAAGTCGTGCATAGATATGTCGCCCTTTCGAAAGGGTTAAAGTTCAATGCACACTGGACCGATATTTGCCGTTAATCTACAGGTCTGAAATCACCCCCTCCATGCTGCCAACTGATCAATTCGATAAGGGGTCAGGACGCATCTGAAAGTGATAGACCTTGCTGGTAGTACCCGCGCCAGTTTCCATGTGAAACGGTGCGCGACTGGAGATGGTGGCCCACAGGCCCCGACCTTGCCAGCCGCCATCGGGATCATCGATGCGGCCATCCAGCCACTTGGTGTAAAAACCCAGCGGATAGGGCACTGTCAGGCGCACCCACTCACCGTCGTCAAGCACCAGCAGGCTACCGGACTGATTGCCGGTATTGATCGGGGTGTTGCTACCCAGTCCCAAAGTATCGAACTGATCTACCCAGGTGTAATAACTGCCTTCGGAGCTGCCCGACTGCTGGATGTTCTTGAACTGGGGCAAGGGTTCGGCATAAAAGGTCCAACCTTCCGGGCAGTGCTGACCAGTGGCTTCGGGGCCATTGAGCGGTCCGCGACACTGGCTGCGATCGAAGCGACCCATGTGGCCACTGGCCAAGGCGACCCAGGCAATACCGTCGCGGTCGATGTCCATACCTCGGGGCGAGAAGCCCTCGATGGCATTGCCATCTTCATCCAGTGGTAGTTCGTAATACTCGGTTAATGCCGTGTTGGTCGGGTCGTCGCCGGGCACTACCCGTACGATGGCGCCGGGGTAATGGAGATTGGAACCCCACACCGAACCATCCGGTGCCGGCGCCACGGCATACAAACCGGAGTTGATTCGTTTGTCCATAGATGGATCGATAGGCTCGTCCGGTTCCACAAACGCATCGCGGCGACCGTTGCCGTTGGTATCCAGAATAAAGGGTGACCAGCCCTGGGCAGCCACGGCGTCGCCGGTTTCCAGGAATTCACGGGTATTGAGCCAGCCCACCACGGAACCGCCGCCGCTGGTCCACAGGGTATTGTCCGCGTCTTCGGCAAACATCAGGTGATGGGTGCCAAAGCAGGTATTGATGGGGGTGTAGACGTCGGTGCTCGGATCATAGACACCAAGATGTCGACCGGAACGACCCAGCGGCATCACCTGCGCGGAAGGATGATCGGAGCCTTGCTGGCAAAATGTTGGCACGTTGTTCGGATCGCGCGCGCGCGAAGTAATCCAGACCCGGCCGTCGCTGTCCATCATCGGATTGTGCACGGTTGTGGATGCATCCCAGATGGGTTCGTCGCCCCAGAAGGGGGACGTCGCCATGTTGGGTGCCGGTGCGGGATTGTAATTCGGGTCTTCCGGGAACACTTCTATCTGGTCGGTGCTATGGGTGGCGGGATCCAGCACCGGCAAATAATCGGCGCTGTTTTCCAACGCGCCGTAAATCTTGCCATAGGGATTAATCGTTGGGTCGCGCCGGTCGGTTGACACCAGGTCATGCAGATAGGCGGTGGGGTCGGCCCAGTCCCATTGCGTGATCACCACGTTGCGCTCCAGTCCTTGGGGTCGCGCTGGTGCCGGCGGTAATTCGCCGGCGGCGATACGATCGGTCCAGTCGGCATACATCTCAAGGGTTCGGCGTTCGCCCATGTTGGCGATTCCGCCGGACATGGAACCTCCCGCCTGTCCGGAACGAATCCGGCGATTCCAGGCATCGACACTGGTTTCCAGATCCGCAAACATATCCGGAATGTTACGTGTAGCGGCGGTGCCTAATGCGTGACAGGCCAGGCAGCCGCCACTGGTGACACGCCGAATATAATCATCCTGGGTGCGCACGTTCGCCGCTATGCCGTTACCGTCGGGCCCGGTACCTGGAAATTCATCCGCTTCGGGAATCTCCAGCAGGGAATACCAGTAACCCGCCGGATAATATTCCGCCGCGGCGGCAGCGTCGGGTGCAATCTCGGCAATAAGGTCGAGACTCTGGCCCGGGCTGGCACTGGTACGTGCCGAATCCACCAATCCATACCCGCGAACCCATACCTCGTAATTGGCCTGGGGCAGGTCGGGAATCAGGTATCGCCCCTGGTCATCGGTGACCACGGTTTTGGAATAAAGTGTCCCGAGATCGCCGGTCTCGGCGATAACCCAGACACCGGCCTCGGGGCCGTTGTTGCTGGTTACGACACCGGCGATGTCGTCGTTATTCAGGTTCGTGGAAACAGCTGTCTGAGGCGCTAGTTCGGCGCTTGTGGGAGCAGACTGATTGCTGGTGTCGGTGTCGCCGCAACCGGTAAGGAGTAGTGCCACCAAGGATAGGGATAAGGTCCGGAATGGTTGCATGATGACCTCTTCTATTGTTATCAGGTAATTTGTTGACGTCCACACTGTACAAGGTAGGGAGATTGGGGGCAATTGAATATTTTGTGGGGATAGCCAGAGCTGAACCCGTGCTCTAACTATCTGTTCCCGTTTATCATTACGGGGTTTAGTAATTGGAACTATTTGATTGAGTGTTGCTCCCATTGACAACAGTTATTGAGACAAGCTGCCTATACGTCGCAAGGCTCTATTTCTTCCTAACATCCCTCACCAGATAAGAGTTTCCAGAACCTCGTTTCACTTCAAACAGATCGATCGCCTTGAGCAGGCTACTCAGGTTTTTGAATCCGTAGTTCCTGCTGTCGAATGATGACTTGTTGGAAATATGTGAGCCAACAGGACCAAGAGCGGCCCAGCCATCGTCATCTTCATTGGCTTCAATGGCTGCCCGTAACAGGTTGATCAGCTTGGCATCAGATTTTATGCTCTTTGGTTTTGCGCTGACCTTGGCCTCTTTCTTCTCCTCGTCCAGATAGAGAAACTTAGAACAGGCATTGACGAAGGGAGAAGGCGTTTTCCGTTCACCAAATCCAAGTACTACCTTTCCCTCGGCCAACACGCGGGTGACCAGCGGAGTGAAGTCGCAGTCTGATGAAACAAAGCACATAACATCGATATCCTTGGTGTACATAACATCCATCGCGTCAATGACAAGTGCTATGTCCGAGGCATTTTTTCCTTTGGTCAAGTCGTATTGCTGAATCGGCTGGATTGCGTATTCATGGAGAAGTTCCTCCCACTTCTTTAATGTCGAAGATTTCCAATTACCGTATGCCTTGCGGATTGTCACCACACCGTATTTGGCTACTTCGCTAAGTACGTCGTCGAACTTTCCGGCAGGCGCATTGTCGGCATCGATAAACAGTGCGATCTTTTGTGTAATTTCATTCATAGTAGGGTTGCTGCAAATTGGCTAAACAAATTTTTAAAGAGAAACTCTCAGATTTCATCAAGAGACTAGTAGGTAGTGAGTCACTTATATTATAGGGTAAACGAGTCCCCTTTTATCTCTTTTGCGTTTTCCAGCGTTTCGATATTCGTTCAGAATAAATCTACGAGTATCAATCGACAACCGCTGAAATTCAGCTCATGAGCTCTCAATCGAACAAGTGGGGCTTGTCAATGCCATTCAATGCGGCCTTGGGATTGAAAATTCTGTGTGCCTATGTGCGCCTAATTGACAGATCAACTCTATGGATTTTCCACTAGTTCGGTGGGATACTTGATTTGACCAATAGAGATTAAGTCTAACCACTTTAAAATACAAACTAAGTGGTGGTTTAATCGCCATGACCTTTTTGTATTCCTGTTATTAGCTTTCAAAAAACAGTTCTTAATCCGAGCATCTTTAATTTCAGTCCAGACGACCTCGGGAGGGCGACTTTATGACATCTGGTTACTTTCGTTACCCTACCATCGCAGGTGAAAATATCGCGTTCATCAGCGAAGATGATATCTGGGTAGTCACGAAAGCTGGCGGTCGAGCCACACGCCTCACGGCCACCAATGGCTTGATAAGTTTCCCCCGCTATTCTCCATGCGGAAAATTCATTGCATTTTCGGGCCAGGAAGAGGGATTTAACGAGGTCTATGTTGTTCCTGCCGAGGGCGGAGCAGTCAAGCGCTTGACTTATTTCGGGAATATCTGCGTCGTGTTCGGATGGACAACGCAGGGCGAGGTGTTGTTCAGGACAGCTGCCAAGCATGCCAATCGAACCCCCATACTCATGAAAGTGCACCAGGAAACTCTTCAATACGAGAATCTAAACCTTGGACCGGCTACTTCGGTAGTAATGAGTGAAAAGGGAGTAGCTGCCCTGGAGCGTAACTCTCACCGACCGGATCCCGCCCACTGGAAGCGCTATCGAGGCGGGACAGCGGGCAAATTCTGGGTGGGTTCGGAGCTGTTCGGTGAATACACGGAAATTCTCGAAAACGTCAACGGAAATCTTGCGAGCCCACAATGGATCAGCGAAACGCTTTACTTTCTTTCCGACCATGAAGGCTATGGGAATATTTATTCCTGTCAGGCTGACGGCTCCGGTTTGACAAGGCATACCGATCATAACGATTACTACGCAAGAAACCTTGACGGCGATGGCCAGACACTGGTTTATCACGCCGGGGGCGATATCTATTGTTTCGATCCTGAGACGAACCAATCAAGAATCATTGAAATTGACTATTTCAGTCAACGTCCTCAGAGGCAGAGAAAGTTTGTTGATGCCAGAAAATTCAATGAATCTTTTAACGTGTCACCAGATGGCGCTCGTATCACTTATGGATCCAGAGGGCAGATTTTCGCTTTCCAAAACTGGACAGGTGCGCTGTACAAGAAGGGCGACAAAGACGGAGTTCGTTACCGACTGGGCCGTTGGCTTCAAGATAGTAAGACTATTGCCGTTGTCAGCGATGAGGATAATCAAGACCAGATCGAAATCTACAAGTTCGGTAATTGCGCTCCTGAAAAAACCTTAGAAGGAGACTTCGGCCGGATACTGGAATTGAAGCCCGCACCCACCCGGGATCTTTTGGCGCTGGTAAACAACCGAAACGAGCTAATCGTCGTGGATATTCTCGACGGCACTTCGAATGTCATTGCGAAAAACCAGTTTAATTTTCTCTCCCAATTAGGTTTCAACTGGTCGCCGGATAGCCGCTGGATCGCGTTCATTCAAAACGTCGATAGGTCGACCACTCAAGTACAGGTTTACGATGTCGAAGAAAAGCAGATTCGGAATGTTTCCCGTACGGGGCTATTGTATCACTCACCTGTTTTCGACCCGAAAGGGAGGTATCTGTACTTCTTGTCACACGAGCGGTTAAATCCAGTTTATAGTGATCTTGTATTTGAACTGTCGTTTCCTAAAACAAGTGTGCCCTGTGTCGTGCCTTTGAGAAAAGAAACGCTTTCTCCTTTTGTTGATCCTTTCGATGACGATGAAGCCCGTAAAGAGGATATTAAAGAAGAAGACGATAAGCAGGATGAGAAAAAGAAGACTGTTAGTGTAGTTATAGATTTTGACGGAATAGAAATTCGCGTTCAAAGTTTTCCGTTAAAGGAGCAACTTTTTCTGGATATAATTCCCGGTCCCGATAGCAAGGTCTATTTTGCCAGTCAATCGCCGGAAGGGGCGTTGGGTCGTGAAAGGTTTCCAAATGCGCCGGCAGCGAAGACTAGAGTTACCAGTTACGATTATAAATTGAGGAAGGAAGAATCATTTCTTGAAGAGATAACCAGTTTTTCCATCTGTCAGGGAGGCAAACACCAAGTAATCCAGGTTAAAAATGACATCCGTGTGACTAAGTGCGATGAAAAGCCGGATGCCAAATCATCGAAGAAAGAGACAAATTCTAAAACCGGCTGGATAGATCTTGACCGTGTCAAGGTATTGGTAGATCCAGGTAAAGAGTGGCGCCAGATGTACAGGGAGATATGGCGATTACAAAAGGAGCACTTCTGGGTAGAGGATATGTCCAACATCGACTGGGATGGAGTCTATGGCCGATATGAACCATTGATCGATCGCGTTGGCAGTCGCAGCGAATTCTCAGACTTGGCTTGGGAAATGCAGGGAGAACTGGGGACTTCACATGCTTACGAGATGGGCGGTGATTTGAAACCCCGTCCTACTTATCCCCTCGGCTTTCTGGGTGCTGACTTTAAATTGAGCTCTGCGGGAAACGGATATGAAATTATCAGGATGTTTGATGGTGAAGTTAATGAGTTTGGCAAACGGTCGCCACTACTGCAGCCAGGTCTCAATATCGAATTGGGAGACGAATTGGTTAGTGTCGATGGGGTTAGTGTTTCAATCGACCTTCCTCCTGAAGCGCTATTGCTCAATAAGGCAAAAAGCGAAGTTGAAATAGGAATTCGCCACAAAAAGGGATCGGCTAAACAACACACGGTCAGAACTCTGGCTGACGATACAAATTTGCGCTATAGGACTTGGGTTGAGTCAAACCGCCACTACGTCCACGAGCAGACCGAAGCCAAAGTTGGTTACCTGCATATTCCTGACATGGGTCCTGAAGGATACTCAGAGTTTTTCAGAAACTACTTGAGAGAGTGCGAAAAAGACGGCCTTGTGATAGACGCCAGGTACAATGCTGGCGGTCATGTGTCACAACTGATCTTGAGTTTACTGTCTAGGAAAATTGTTGGATTTGACCAGTCTCGCTGGGTAGGAGTGGAACCCTATCCACTTCATGCTCCAGCCGGACCCATGGTCACACTCACCAACCAGTATGCTGGATCGGACGGTGACATTTTTCCACACGCCTTTAAGTTAATGGGGCTTGGTCCCGTTATCGGTAAAAGAACCTGGGGTGGCGTCATTGGTATCTGGGCGCGCAATTTTCTTGCCGATGGCGGCATTACCACCCAACCGGAATTTTCATTCTGGTTCAAGGATGTGGGTTGGGGGGTCGAGAATTACGGAACCGATCCTGATATTGAAATAGACATCTCACCTCAAGAATACCTGGCCGGCAAAGATCCTCAATTAGACATTGGCATTGAAGAGGTTTTGAAGCTCATTGAGAAAAATCCTCCACTTCGCCCAAATTTCGGTGAAATCCCGGATTTGGGCCGATTTGGATCTACGTCGGTTTCGACACCCACAAGCAAAAGTGAAAAATAGGTATGGGACAGCAGTGATTGAGACTATCAAGATTCATTTATATTAATATTTCTCAAATCGGCCATCAGCGGACCTAATCTCAATCATCACCGGCCGCCTCACTGGATGAACTTTCTAATATTCCGTCTACAAATTCTACGAACTTTGGATCGATAATGGGTTTAGCCAGAGGGCTAGTTTCCCAGGACCTTTTTACGCCTGGCAAACTATAAAATTTGCTGACCAGATTTTTTAGCTCTTCCAAATCAGCTTCTTCATGGGTCGAAGTAAACTGGCCCCAATGCAGCCAGAACCAATACACATTACCCCAATCTGCTTTTGAAACCTCTTCAGGCGAAATGCCAGCCTGTTCTGCCAACTGTTTGTATAGTTGGTCTGAACCCCAATTTCTATCCATAGCCAGCCTGAATTCATCGTCTGTAACACCAGTAAGTGCCATTTCCCGTACACCACTTGCTCGGACTAGCCGATTTTGATCGGCTGCGGCCTGTTTAGCATATCGGACCTGAGTTGCTAGATAGATCAGCGTGACGACAACCGCTAGTGCGCCGACAATTTCACCAACTGCTCCGATTGCTTCCCAATTCATTATTATTCTTATTCCTTAACAGCCTCGGCCATGAGTGGACATAATTCATCTTGCTATTGGAGTAAGTTCAACAATTTGTCCACCAGAACTATGTTCAAATAGCAAATACACCTCGCCATTGTAACCTTGTTCAATATCTCGAATTCTTCCAATACCCTCAAACAAGGTTTCACGCTCTAGGAAACGGTTATTTTCAATATCCACCCGAAATAGGCTACGAGATTTTAACGAGCCAACTAGAAAATCTCCCTGCCAATTAGGAAACTGCTCGCTGTCACTGATGATGAAACTGGATACCGCTGGTGAAGGTGTCAGATCGACAACCGGTTGTTGTATGTCGGCCAATTCAAAGGCAATGCCCAAATCTCTCCCGCTAACTCGAGTTCCATCGTAATTCAATCCTAATGAGTAAAGAGGCCAGCCGTAATTTTCTGCTGGCAGCAATCTGTTTATCTCATCGCCACCCCTGGGCCCATGTTCGCTTCCCCACAGTTCACCGTTAACAACATCATATTCCAATCCCTGGGGGCTGCGATGACCAAAAGTGTATATGCTTTCATAAACACCTTCTCGACCAAAAAAAGGATTATCGGACGGAATACTTCCATCGTCGTAAACTCGATGGATTTTACCGCAGGGAGTAGACAAGTCCTGAATTCCTCCCCCAACACCACTACATTTCATGCCAATGGAAAAGTAGACATGGCCCCTGTTATCAAATGTGATGCGACCACCGGCTCCCACATCACCTGCCAAGTCATAATCTTCTCTTGGTGCTTGCCACACGATTTCTTGATCAACCCATGTGTTATCTTCAATACGTCCACGCACAAGCCTATTCATTGATACAGGTTGCTCTCTTTCTCTACTTAGCTCATTACAATTTTCACAACGATCACTGTGGTACAGATAGATCCAACCGTTCTCTTCGTAATTCGGGTGCAACACGACATCGAACAACCAACCCATGCCACGTTCAATGTCGATTCGTGACTCCAATCGGTATATATCGTCGAAAGCTGTTGGTGTGCCCGCCACTAACTCAGACTTTTCACCATTCGCTCCTATAATTCGGACGCCTTTAGTTTTCTCAGTAACCAGAATTCTCCCATCTGGTAGCGGGGCTATTGAAAAAGGTAAGGGATCCAGGTCATCGACAAGCACGTCAAGGCGAAAATTGTGAAGCGAACTTTCAAACGCTTCTTCAGGTATGACGAGCGGAGCATCATAGTTTGAAGTCACATAACCTACGTTGGCACGGGACTCCAGCACATACATCGCCAGACCTTGAATCTCAACTGGATCAAAAATGTCGCTCCAAGCAGGCATGCCTTCAGCCGGGTAGCCATCTGAGATACTGGCAATGATTTGAGCCATTGATTCACCATGAGCCAGGTTTCCACGTAAAGCAGGTCCTTGAGGTGCGCCTTCCATATTCTCGCCGTGACAAACGGTGCAGTTCTCCTGAAACATTTTTCTAGATTCAGTGATTCCGGTATAGGCAATTGCTTCGTCCTGGGCGCTTATCCCGGATGCCATTAAGAGGGAGCACAATGCCCCGAAAGAGTAAATAAAAATACTAGCTTTCATCGCTTAGTTTCCTGATTAGATAGTGGCGTTCCCAAGTTACCTTATGGCAGTTTCCGGCCGAGGCTGTGTTAAAAATTCTCTTCTGGCGATTTTGGCCCATATAGAGCGCGGCACACAACCTCTGTTGAGTCGATTCTCAGCTTACCAATGCCAGTGAGTTTTTGAACAAAAATATTTCTCTTCTCATGTCGGCTCTGGTTTCGTCTGTTTGGCTTGATTTAGCCTGCTTTTATAAGACAAATACACCCCCTACGCCCGCATCGCCTCCAGCAAAGGCTTTACGCCCATAATATTTATCGCTCGTCTCATATTGTAGGCAAGCACGTGCAAACTCATTTCCGTTCTGACATGTGCCAGAGTCTTCATCAGAAAGTGGGTATGGCCCATCCAGGCTTTGAGCGTACCAAACGGATGTTCGACAGTCGCCCTGCGGATTCGCATTGCCTCTGGCGAGCTATCTAACTGTTCGTGCATTCGATCCAGAACTGCCTCGTGCTCCCAACGCCTCACACGACGCTCCTTTCCCGTCGTGCACTGCTCCTTAAGCGCGCAGCTACCACAAACGGTTGCCCAGTAAATCCGCTGGTTCTTTCCCTTCTCCTTCGAGGTAAACCGGTAACTCAGGTACTCCCCGGCCGGGCAGCGGTATGCATCCAGGTCTTCAACATAGATGAAATCTTCTTTGCTATAGCGGCCATCCGCTTTGCTCGGTGACGTCTCCGGCTTCGGGACTAGCGGCTCGATACCTGCCTCCTCGCACTCGAGTATCCCGTTCCCTTCGAAATAACCACGATCTGCCACCACCTGAAGCGTCTCAACCTCCATCAATTCCTTGGCTTGCTTGGCCATTGGGGCAAGCTGGTGACGATCAGATCCTTCATTAACTACATCATGACCTATTATCAGGTGGTTCTTACACTCCACCGCTGCTTGAACGTTATAGCCAACAATCCCGGTGCCACGGGTCTTCATCGAGCGCGAGTCAGGATCGGTGATCGACACCTGACCTTCAGGGGCCTTCT
>Ga0209578_10000535_pt1 | contig 45787 bp, 48 predicted proteins | sample tdAd472_FD_187127 | JGI IMG/M metagenome (GOLD analysis project Ga0209578, IMG submission 187127) | Marine sediment microbial communities from the Atlantic coast under amendment with organic carbon and nitrate - tdAd47.2 (SPAdes)... | ecosystem: Environmental > Aquatic > Marine > Coastal >...
CCGTCGTTGAACAGTCTCGTATCGCAAAACGTCGGAGAAGACGAACGCGGCGGCATGCTCGGCATCACACGCTCGGCCTCAACGATGGCCCGCGTTTTGGGGCCAACCTGGGCAGGCTACTTGTTTGCCATATTTGGAAAAGACTGGCCCTACTTCGGCGGTGCCATCGTCATGCTGATTGTGGTCGTTCTTGCCATCCAGCTGGGCCGCAAGAACATGCAATCAGCTAACTAGGGGCCGGTCCTAGAGCTCAAAGCTCTCGCCCGTTGCCTTTGAAAGTTCGGCAGAGAGAACTTCCTTCAACGGCTCACCGCCTTTTGTCGAAACCCAAGCTTCCGCGGATTCGTCGAAATCATAATGGGTCGCACCGCTAAACGGAGAAGACATCCAAATTTGGCTGCTCGCACCATGCTTGTTGATGATGTATTGCCCGCCGTCATCCAGCTCAACAGTCAGAATTCCGCTGTTTAAATCGACATCGAGAAAATTCCCCAGCTGGTCGTCAATGGCTTCCATCATGTCGTCCAGCGTTTTCGTGGCCAATTTTTCAAAGGCGCTCGTATCCATCTCTGTCCTCAACTGTTCAAATGGGTGATCCTGCATATAGCAATCAAATGGCTTGTGAGCAAAAAAAAGACGGAACAAGGGTTGCGCTGCAGACACCGCTAGAGTATACAACGCGCCTTGGTTTCCGGAGCAGTAAGATGAAAAAAGATATTCATCCCGACTATCACGAGATTACCGTCGTAATGACGGACGGCAGCACCTTTAAGACCCGTTCCACTTGGGGCAATGAGGGCGACACTATTAAATTGGATATCGATTCCAAGTCGCACCCTGCCTGGACCGGCGTTCACCGCTTGCTTGACAGCGGTGGTCAGCTTGCCAAATTCAACAAGCGTTTTGGCGGTTTCGGTCTTAAGACCGATTAATCCAGCTGGTTGCTTAGCCGTTCTCGTAACGGGCGATATTCAAAAGGCGTCTCCCAAAATGGAGACGCCTTTTTTCGTTAAAGCGTAGTTCACTTCTCCACGCTACACTTCTCTAGTGGTGCGAACAAAACGGAAGAGTCCTTTTCGTTTTGTGTCTTGCGCACCACGATTCTTATAAGTCTCGTGGTTTTTGACCCCTGACGAATGGGAACCATTCGTCAGACTCAAACCACTAGGTCTTTGTAAGCGAAAAGGATTTCGGCTTTTCCCTATTCTTCCTGCTCGTCTTTTCGTATGGTAGTTGAACGCTTTTAGGGAAAAGGCGCTCTGGGAACGGGCAAATGGCGAAACAACCGCCCCAAATAAATTACGAAGTATATTATCTGCAGGACGGACGCTGGACCTTACAATCCCGTTTCGACCACAGTGAGAAACACCTTGCCGTCAAAGAAGGTAAGGAGTTGTCTCAACTCGGCCATCTTTCCGCCGTCAAGGTCATCAAGGAAAAATACGACAGGCAGACGGGAGAGAGCTCCGAAACCACGGTATTCCGTTATTCCAAGGGCCAAATAGAGTTAGCCGACCCTAAAAAGGGACGCGGCGTCGTTATCCCGGAAAAGAAAAAAAGCAATGTCGCCAGGGGTGTCGTTCTCCCTGGGGGCGGCAAGTCCGATCCCTTGGTCGATGGCAAAGCGGGAGGATCTGGTTCCAAAGCAAAAACCGATCAAGAAGTCTGGGAAGAAAACTCAAAGAAATCAAGCATCGGCCTGGCACCAAAGATTATTTTGATCGTGCTTATGAGTGTTGTCCTAGCAGCGCTTTTCACCGGTTTCGGGTCGATGGTTCTCACGAAGTTTCCCGTCTTTTCGGGAATCATGAAGCAGGAAACCGCCGGATCGGTTCTTTTCGGTTTGTTTGTCATCGGTTTCCTTCTGTCTTGCGCCACCATGTTCTATTCCTTCGTGACCAAGGAAGATATGCGGCGCACCGTCGAAGATCCCCCTCCATCCCGTAAATCCGTAGCAGAGGGCATGCCGTCACCGGAAACGACGCCTAGCGGCGTTCTCACCGATGAAGAAAAGAAAAAATCGGAAGACCAAGAGAAGAATCCTGACGCCCCCACAAATGGGCAGGTGGCCCAGCAGTCAAACGGCACTCTGCCTCAGAGCGTCAATCAAAACAGTGCATTAAACCAAACTTATTCAACACATTCTGGAAGCGGATTTGCAACAGCTGGAGGGACGGGCCAAGCCGTTAACCACAAACAGAATTTGATGAATTTCCTCAGCACAGGCATTGATCGCCTAAAGAATGAGAAAATTCCGCTGGAGAAATTCAACAAGTTCGGCATCTGCCTCTTCCTGGCTGGCGCGGCAGAGGTGGTCAAGGAACGCAACAACCTTTCGCATTTGAGCTTTACGTCTTTACTGCGCGATTTGGTAACGGTGCTCGGCACGAGTAAAGGCATGGCCGAAACCTTTGCCGAAAAGTACGACACCTATCTGGTTGAAGATAGCCGGTATATGGAAATCTTCCGCTCGGGCAGGCAGGCCATGATTGACAAAATCGACGGCCAAACCCCACCAGGGGACAGGCTGCTGGCCGCCATCGAGCGGTGGAACAGGCCGAAGGACGACCAAGGCGGAAAAGAACCGATTACCGTTGTTTTTACCGACATCGTCGGGTCAACCGATATGACGCAAACCCTGGGAGATCAGGGAGCGCAAACCGTCGTTCGAACCCATAATACAATTGTCCGAGAGGCCTTGGCGCTGCACAGCGGCAAGGAAATCAAACACACCGGCGACGGTATCATGGCGTCGTTCGCTTCCGGGTCGGAAGCCATCCGGGCGACCATCGATATTCAAAAAGACATTCTGGAGCACATCAAAGAAGACCCAGAATTCCCCTTGAAGGTTCGCATAGGGCTGAACACCGGCGAATTGATCATGGAGGAAAACGACCTGTTCGGCACAACGGTTCAGTTGTCGGCACGGATTTGCGACAAGGCCGATGCTGGCGAAATTTTCGTCTCCGGAGCGACCAAGGCCATTTGCCAAGGATCGAACGAATTTTTCTTCTCCGAGCACAGCCAGGTGGAACTGAAGGGGTTCAAAGAGCCGATTTCCCTTTTCAAAGTTGTTTGGAAAGAAGACGAGGTCGCAGCTTACAAGGCGGAAATGGCCGATACCGAACAAAAGGATGAGCCATCAGGCGAACAATCTCAGCCTTCAGAAACTGAACACGAACCCGATGCCTCAGAGTCCGCTCAAACTGATGCCACTCAAGAACCGGAAAACACCTCCGACGATGAACCGCAAAATGGCGATCAAGTCGATGAAAGTCTCGAAGAAGACGCACAAACAGAGGATACAGGCGACTCGGATGACGGCTCAGAAGAGCTGTTTGATGAAGAACCGGAGTTCGACCTACCGCCATTCAAGCCTCCCTCGTCGTCATCCACGGAAACCTAAAATTTTTGATTTTGGGGGCTTGCGTCCTTTTTCCGCCCAACTATCTGAAGCTCGACAGCAGTGAACAATGCCTATGGAAGGGTTGTTCCGTACAAAACCTAGCCTCGACCGGCCCAAGCGGCGGTCCATCAGACAAACCATGTTGCTCAAAGGAGAATATGGACATGCGCAACTACGATTTTTCTCCCCTTTTCCGTTCCACCATCGGTTTCGACCGCATTCAACAATTGCTCGACTCGGTGCCGTCTTTCGACGAAACGGCGGCGTCCTACCCGCCTTACAATATCGAGGCAACCGGCGAAAATGCCTACCGTATTTCCATGGCTGTTGCCGGGTTCGGTGAAGACGATCTCGATATTATCGCCAAAGAAAACACCCTGACCATTACCGGGAAAGCCCAAAACCAAGACAAAGATACCGTTTACCTACATCGCGGTATTGCGGGACGTTCATTTGAGCGCCGTTTCCAGTTGGCCGACCACATCAAGGTCAAAGGCGCCAACCTCGCCAACGGGCTTTTGCATGTCGATCTTGAGCGGGAAATTCCCGAAGCGCTTAAGCCCAAAACCATTAAGATTGAATCGGGACAAGCAAAAGCCATCGAGAACAAAAAGAAAGCTGCCTAGGGTCTATTGACGGGCAGAAAAAAGGCGCGCCGGATCAATTCCGACGCGCCTTTCACATACCGTTTCGGTTTGGGTTAAAGCGCCCACAGCGTGGCGTATCCAGCTCCAAACAAAAAAAGAAGAGCAAAGAACTCTGTTGCGAATCTTTGTGATTTCATTTTCTGGTTCCCAATTTTTGTCCCATAATTCTGCCCTCTCAAGAGGCGGAAAAGGACAAGCAAACAACGCGCCAAATCAGTAACCACTTGATTTTTCTTACTTAACACTCATTTCAGCGAACAAAAAAACAAGCCGACTAGGAAAGTTCGTTACACTTAGGGAAAATTTTGCCGTCCGGCCTTGCCTTTACTGGTGAAGTCGAAGTAAGGGTCCTTTAAGGGCTTTCAGTATAGCATGGCGGTTTAAGGAGGAATTGAGCGTGAATGAAGTTGAACTCGACCTTCCTAATTTTATGAACACTGGCAAAAATCCCGAAGCCATCTACGACATTCCGGTCCGCGTATCGACGGTACTGGGAAAGTCTCCTATTCAAGTCCGCAATCTCTTGCGTCTGGGCAGTAATGCTGTCGTCGAGCTGGACCACAAAGTCGGAGAGCCGGTGGAAATTTACGTCAACGATCAGTTGGTGGCCCGAGGCGAGCTAACGGTTCAGGAAGACCGGCTTGGCGTCAGCCTCACCGAAATCATTAAAACCGATCTCCGTAAGGAATAGATGAAGCAATGGGGCAAACGACGGAAACATACAAAGCCGCCACCCATCTCATTAACCAATACGGGGACGGAGCTTCCGAGCACGCCGAACAATGGCTGGCAGAATCCCTGCTCGACGGCGATAAAGACTCTAGCGCCTTTTGGCAACAGGTCATTAAAACGCTGACCGAATTACAAAGCCAAGAGACGCCGTCGGGCGTTACGCTTCACTAGAGTGCGATCGACTTAATCTGAAACGCTTTGCGATCCCGATTAAGTCGTGAATCGCCCTCTAACTTATTGAAAACGAGCAGATTCAGCATCCATATTTCACCACGAAGTGGTTCAATATAAATACGATCTGCTCTAAGTCCTAGCTTTCAAACTCGTTGACCGTCCATTCACTTTCAGCTTCGTCGCCCGGCGTCTCGCTGACCGGTTCATCGAAGAGGCCTGGCGGGATCACATCGTCATCGACGTCAAGTGACAGAACCGCTGCTTTTCTGCGGTCTTCCCCGTCAAACGGCATATCCCTGCGCCGACGGCATGGGCCAAAATAACGTTCGGTCCGGACGAACAGCCGCGGCTTATTAATCACCGCATCCAACCGGCTGACCAGCCCTTTAACCGACACCGGCTTCGCCAGGAATTCATTGACCCCAACATCCCTTGCCTGCACCACATTCTCATACTCGGAGAACGCGGTCAGCATGATCACCGGCACGAAAGGCACTTTACTGTCGGGGTCGTTGCGGATTTTCTGGACCATCTCAATCCCGTCCATTCCCGGCATCATCCAGTCGATAAGCAAAATGTCCGGCGTAGAACTGCCGGCCAAAAGCTCCAAGGCGTCTTCGGCGCTTTCGGACTCAACAACCGTTCCAACCCCGAGCGTCGCCAAAATCCCTTTCAGGATGGACCGCATAAATGGATTGTCTTCCACGACGTGTACGCTGAGACTGTCGAGTTTCAGGCTCATGAGGCTATTCCCTCCTTTTTATTTCGGCCTTTTCTTGCGGAAGGCCTTTTGCGCTCACTTATTTCATGGCTGCAATTTTGTTAAGATTATAGCTGGAAATGACGACGTGTACCAGCCAAGAGGAATACACCTAAGGTTGATATCCAATCCCAATTGAAAATAATGAAACTGGTTGAAGTTTAAAAACGCCTGAAAAACAGTAGCTTTTATCGAGGGCTGACATGAAAAATCGGACTGGCGCCGTAAAAACCTCCAGAGCGTTTTGCGACGCCTTTAATAGCCGTGCAATCGCCGTGATCGAGACGATGCTCGATGAGCAAGTGGTCTTCGCTCAGCAAAACGTCGAAGGCTCGCTCATTGGCAAGGCGTCGGTGATAAGCAAGTTCAAAACACGTTTCGCCAGCATGACCGGCGACAGCAAGGAGACAGCTGTCCCGGCTATCGTCGACCTAAGCGACATCAAGGCGCACCCCTGTGTCGTTATTAGGCGCAACGATATTTCGACAGCCCTCATCCTGCTCGACCTCAAAATCAACAATCGCATTCGGTCGATCACCATGCTGACAAACCCAGATGCCGTGGCGAAAGCCCGAATCGCTCTTGGGCCGGAGCGCTCAAGATAAGAGTCCCCCTGATACGATAAGGTCTTGGAAAATCGAAGCCTTCGTGTTTTCTTTGACCCACGTAAAGGCAAACAACGCCTCTATAATTAGAACTCTATCGAATATCCTAGGGAGAACTCCATGACGTCATGTTTCAAACTTACGATGGCTTCCGCATTGATTGCGGCTACTTTTTACGCGCCAGCCTATGCGGATATGGACATGAAGCCTTGGAGCGAAACTTTTGGTAGCGATCAAAACGAATCCGTTGCTTCGGTTATCGCCCTCGACAACGGCGGATTTGCCGTCGCCGCAACGACCGAGAACGGCAACGGCGGGACCGACGCCTGGATTTTCACTCTGGACGCCAACGGCGGCATGATTTGGGACGAAACCATCGGCGGCAAAAAAGACGACACGCCCTCCTCCCTTATTCAGATGCCCGATGGCGGTTTCGCCATGGCCGGGACGACCGAGTCTAAAGGCAACGGTGGAACCGACGGCTGGGTTGTGCGTCTCAACAAGAAAGGTGAACTCCTTTGGGAAACGACGCTTGGCAAAGAGAAGACGGACGAAGCGATTGATCTCGTCGCCGCCCCTGACGGCGGACTGACCGTCGTCGGCATGACCGATGCCCTGGAACCGGGCAACAACGCGCCCTGGATTGCCCGCCTTGACGCCAAAGGAACCCTCATGGCGATCATCGCGCTCAAGCGCAAAGAAGACGTCAGGGTCACCGGGCTCGCGCGAAGCTCGGACGGACTAGTTCTAAGTGGATGGACAAAAGCGACAAAAGTCCACAACGACGCCGCCTGGGCATTTAAAATCGACCAGAACGGCAAGGTCATCTGGGAAAGCACTCTCGCCCAGCCGGGCACCCATGAAAGACTATACTCCGTAACGATAGGAGCCGACGGAAATCCCATTTTGGCCGGAAAATCTCAAGCGGATGACGATACTGTCGGCAGTCTGCTGATGAAACTCGACAATGCCACCGGCAAGCCAATTTGGTCGGAACGCTTTTTCGCAAAAGGAAAACAATTGGAAATCGCCGACGTCAAGACCGACACAAACGGCAATATCCTAACGGTTGGACGAATCGGCGATCTGGAAAAGAAAGACAACGATATCTGGATTGCCGGTTTTGACGAGAAAGGCAAGTTCGCTTGGCAGCTTTCCCATGGCGAAGAGGGGCACGATGAGGGAACCAGCATCGCCCTCTCGAAGAAAAACCAGGTGATTGCAGGCGGATGGACGGGCTCGCTCGGACAGGGCGGCAACGACGCCTGGGTCGCCACTCTGCTACCGAAAGAAAAATAAGAAATTCATTTCTTAAGAATGGCGGGCGGGACTATAAGTGTCCCGCCCTTTTTCTTGGGCAAAAATCCTAATAACTAACAGGAATGAAGTGACGATGTTCCCGGTAAACGAATACTTCGACGGCAAGGTTAAATCGATCACCTTCAACACCCCGACGCTTCCGGCAACCGTCGGCGTCATGGCCTCCGGCGAGTACGAGTTCGGCACCAGCCAAAAGGAAACCATGACCGTGATCAGCGGCGCCTTGACCGTCAAATTGCCCGGCGAAACCGACTGGACGACATACGAGGCCAATCAGTCTTTCATCATCGAAGCCAACCAAAAATTTCAGGTCAAGGTTTCAACCGACACAGCCTACCTCTGCACCTACGAATAACAGTCCGACGACAGGGCACAGCGCAAAAACGAAAGAAGGCCCGCCGGAGCGAGCCTTCAAATCTTGTGACATTCGTCTTGTTAACGGGCTGCCACTCAAGCCCGGATGATCTAAGCGCTGGAAATATACTATCCAACCATTCATGATGCAACCAGATAAAATACTCTTAAGGGGGGCATTATGTATTGGCGGCTTGGGATTGATTTGGGAACCAACTCTATCGGCTGGTGGGCGTTCAAGGTCGTAAAGGATGGTACTGGTGAGAACGCAAGATGGCGGATAACGGAATCTCTTGACGGTGGCGTTGGCATTTTCCCTGAAGGCCGGGAGATCACGACAAGTGGATTGGTCGGCGACAGCAACGCCGTCCAGCGCCGTGACGCACGAAGCATGCGACGCAACCGTGACCGGGGAAATAACCGGGAAAAGTCGCTTAAAAAAATCCTCACGGAAACCGGCCTTCTCCCGAAAGTACAAGAGGAAAAGGACCGCCTTTTCCGAAATCAAAAAAAGACAAACGGCGATCCAGAACGCTTCAACCCTTACCGATTGAGAGCCGAGGCGCTTAAGCGTCCACTGGAGCCATTCGAACTGGGCCGCGCCTTGGCAAATCTGGGAAAACGCCGGGGCTACAAATCCAACCGGAAAGAAGCTTCCGACGACGATGGCGGCAAGCTCAAGGAACGGATAGACGAACTGCATAAAACCTTAAAAGGCCGGACTCTCGGCCAATACCTTTGGGAAGCTTTTCAGGAGCAAAATACACGTGAGGCAGCCGGAGAAAAACGCTCCGGGATTCGTTTCCGGGGCGAAAATCCTTTCTATGCAGACCGCTCCCTTTACGAAGCGGAACTGGCCGCTATTCGTAACGAACAAGAGTCTCACCATGCTTTGACCCCGGACGATTGGGAAGCTATTCGCTCCAAGGTTCTCGACCAGTTCCCCTTGAAGCCGGTCGAACGGGGTTGGTGTGAATTCTACACGGAAGAAAAGCGCCACTGGTCAGACACACCGATTGGGCATGATTTTCGGATTTACCAAGAACTGAACAATCTCAAATGGATTGACGAAAACGAAGTCCCACGCCCCCTCACTTCCGAACAGAGACAGGCCGTTCAAAACGCCTTGCTTACCCGCAAATCGGAAGTAACGTTCGCCAGTCTGAAAACCCTTAAGGATCCAGAAAAAACCAAACTGTTCCCCTCCCTTGGACGCTTCAACCTTGAGGGAGGAAAACGCAAGGGGCTCAAACCCCACAAAATTGCAGCTACTTTGCAGGATAACCCCGTTCTTGCCCCCCTCTGGCAAACCCGAGAAGAAACGGGAGCGTCCCTACTCGACGATGCCTTTGAAACTCTCCACCATGCCGAAGACAATGCAAAAGCCGTTACGGAACTTGTTGAAAAATTCGGTCTGACGGACAAACAGGCAAAAGCCCTTTGCCGTCTTAAGCTGTCCTCGGGAACGGCAAGCGTTTCACGGCGTTTCATGGAGGAAATCGTCCCCGTTCTGCGCGACCAGGGATTGATCTATTCGGACGCCGTTAAAGAATTGAAAGACGAATACGGCCACCCCCTGCACCACAGCCTCCGCGACGACGGTATGCGGTGGAAACGCCTTCCCTATTACGGCGAAGTTGCGCCCCACTCCATGCTGGGAGCCGACAAACAAGCCGACCCAGAGCATGAGCCGGAAAAGCACTTCGGTAAAATAAACAACCCGTCCGTCCATAGCGCTTTGAACGCCCTGCGACGGCTGGTCAACACACTCACCGACCGTTTTGGGACGCCCCCCGTTCAAATCCATGTGGAGATGACCCGCGACCTCAAACAATCGCGCAAGCAACGGGACGACGCGGCAAAACAGAACCGAGCCAACGAAGCGGAAAACGACCGCATCAAAAAGTTTTGCGCCGAGCAGGGTTTTCCGGAACCGTCAGCGCTCGACATCAAGAAAGTGAAGCTCTGGGAAGAACTGAATGGCGACGGCTTGGTCCGCTTGTGTCCCTTCTCCGGCAAACCAATTTCGGCAGCCCAACTATTCAATGGCGAGGCCGAAATCGAACACCTTCTCCCCTTCAAGCGGACGCTGGACGATTCCCGCGCCAACCTAACCGTCGCCCACCGCTGGGCCAACCGTCTCAAGGGCGACCGGTCCCCTTATGAAGCCTTTGGCGATGATCAGCACGCCGACAAGGGAATCGTTTGGGAAGAAATCCTTGGACGCATCGAGGCGTTGCCGCACAACAAGCGCTGGCGGTTCGGCCCCAAAGCCATGGAAAAATTTGAACAAGAAGGCGGTTTTCTGGCTCGTCAATTGACCGACACCGCCTATATGGCCCGGTTTGCAAGCCGTTACCTGCGGGCTCTGGAAGGCGTGGAAAGCGTCGTCACCATACCGGGTAGACTTACGGCGATGCTTCGCGGCAAATGGAGCCTGAACGGCATTCTGTCGGACGACAACCGGAAACACCGGGATAATCACCGCCACCATGCGGTCGATGCCGCCGTGGTCGCCTTGACCAGCCGGGGCGTATTGAACGAAATCAGCCGTCAAAGCGCCCGAGGCGCAACGGACCGGCTACATATCCAGGTTCCAGACCTTGAACCGGAAATCCGGGACGCCATCCGCAAGCGGGTGCCTGAATTCACCGTTTTTCACAAGCCGGACCACGGTCTGGCCGGAAAGTTTTTCAAGGAAACCGCCTATGGCTTTGTTGATGAACGCAAACGGGACGCTGATTTCAAGGAACACAATCTGGTTGTCCGTAAACCGCTTGAAGCCCTCACACCCGCCGAATGCAAGACGATCCGTGACCCGGCCCTGCGCAAAAAGGTCGATCAATGGCTCTACGAAGCCAAAGGGGCGGGCGTAAAACATGACAAGGCGCTGGCGGAGTTCTCCAAGGAGCATGACGTCAAGTCGGTGCGGATATTGGTCAAAGATCAAACGGTAGCCCCCGTCCCATCCGCCACACATAAAGGTTACAAGGCGGACGCCCTGGCCTTTTGCGACATCTGGCGCATTCCCAAAGGAAAGCCCGGAAATTGGAAACCGGGCGAATACAAGTGGGAGGGACAATTTTGGAGCTTCCTTGAAACCGCCCCCTTCATCGGTAAGGGCGAGCCGGACAAGGAAGTTAAGCGCCCCCATCCGGCGGCCAAATTCGTCTGCCGCCTGTTCAAGAACGACATGATCGCTGTATGGGAAAAAGGCGAGGTCACAACTTACCGCATTGGAGGATTCAGTAGCACCAATAATAAGCTGGACATCCATCCAGTTGATCGACATTTCAGCGGGCATAATTATAAAAGCATCAACACTTTGGGGGGGCTCAGCCTTCGCAAACTTTATGTCACTCCAGATGGACGGCTGCTAAATAATAGTGGCTGGAGCAGCCGATGATTGGCGGCATCGTGGAGGTGGCCGAGTCGGGACGGCATCTTTCCGTCTACAGAGGGTTCATGAGGGTCAAGGAAGACGGGGCCGAACTGGGCCGCGCGCCGCTCGACGACATTTCGGCGCTCATCCTCTCCGGACCGCAGATCAGCCTGTCGAAAAATCTTCTCGTTGAGTTGGCCGAACGCAAGGCCGTGGTCGTTACCTGCGGGCGCAACTGGCATCCCGTGTCGCTCACGTTACCGTTCGACGCCCATCACCAGTCGGCAGGCGTTTTGCACGACCAGATTGCCGCGTCAACACCGCTCAAGAAACGGCTCTGGCAGATTTTGGTCCGGGCCAAAATCGACAACCAGCGCTCCATCCTTGAGCGCCACCATCCCGGCCATCCGAAATCCAATGAACTGGCGGTTCTGTCCAGACGGGTTAAATCGGGCGATCCGGAAAACATGGAAGCTCAGGCGGCCCGCCACTACTGGACCGCGCTAATGGGAGAGAATTTCAGGCGCGACCGGTTTGCCGAGGACGCCAACAGCTATCTCAATTATGGGTATACAGTCCTGCGCGCCGCCACGGCGCGGGCGGTCTGCGCCGCCGGGCTTCACCCTTCGCTGGGCCTCCACCATGGCAGCCGGATCAATGCCTTCGCTCTGGTCGACGATCTCATGGAACCCTTCCGCCCCATGGTCGATTCCATCGCCTATGAACTTTCAAAAGAAGCTGGCGATCCCCATGCGTCTCTAACCCCCGACAACAAGCGCCGGCTCGCCGCCATCCTTCAACAGGATATGCTGACCGAAAAAGGCGCCTCCCCTTTGATTAATTGCCTGGGCCGCCTTGCCCAGTCCCTCACCGCAGCCTTGGCCGAGAAAGACGCATCTCTGGAGCTTCCCCAACTTCCGCCGCCGGGGCGTCTACTATGACGATCGGACCGCCCCATGATCGAAGACCGAAACACATGGATCAGCGGATATAGAGCCTTGTGGTTGCTGGTGATGTTCGACCTGCCGGTAAAAGAAAAACCGGACCGGAAAGCAGCGACGGATTTCCGCAATTTTCTACTGGATCAAGGGTTTTCCATGGGGCAGTTTTCCGTCTATTATCGGCTTTTGTCGGGCAAGGACGCTGCGGCAACGCTGGAGAAAAAAATTCAGGCGAACCTTCCGAAACATGGCAAGGTGCACATCCTGACCATCACGGATAAGCAGTATGAAAACATCAAAACCTTTCAGGGCAAGCGCCGTGATTCGCTGGAAAAACCAGACCAACTCACCCTTTTTTAGGGCCTTCTTGCCGATTCCCAAAAAGGAAATCGGTTCTAAATTCCTGCCGAAACAAGAACTTAGAGCCGATCTAGCTTAGATCATCCGGACTTGAGCGCAACCCGCAACCTTGGAGGGGGCGACCACAAGCGCCAAGGAGCTTAGATCATCCGGACTTGAGCGCAACCCGCAACGGTTTCACCAAGTTTAAGCTGGTCGATACAAGCTTAGATCATCCGGACTTGAGCGCAACCCGCAACATGTCGAAGCGCCTTGTCCACACTGCGAAAAGCTTAGATCATCCGGACTTGAGCGCAACCCGCAACGCCCAAGCCTGGGTGATGTGCAACAACCGCAGCTTAGATCATCCGGACTTGAGCGCAACCCGCAACACGAAGGAACCTACCATGACAGACAAACACAGCTTAGATCATCCGGACTTGAGCGCAACCCGCAACCAATTACGCTGTCAAAACGATGGCGGATCAAGCTTAGATCATCCGGACTTGAGCGCAACCCGCAACCGGTGATTTAGCGGGGAGTATGGACCCCTCAGCTTAGATCATCCGGACTTGAGCGCAACCCGCAACATATCGCCATGACCGGCGATACCCTGGTGAAGCTTAGATCATCCGGACTTGAGCGCAACCCGCAACCGACACGTCGCAATATTTAAATTTAACTGAAGCTTAGATCATCCGGACTTGAGCGCAACCCGCAACTAAACGATTTTTGTCCCGTCGATTCCCTGTAGCTTAGATCATCCGGACTTGAGCGCAACCCGCAACAGCCGCAAACCCGACGAGCAGTACGCCAAGAGCTTAGATCATCCGGACTTGAGCGCAACCCGCAACCGCTAACGGTGCATACCGCCAAGGCTCTCTAGCTTAGATCATCCGGACTTGAGCGCAACCCGCAACTGGTTTCTGGTTAGAGGGAACAGATGTCGTAGCTTAGATCATCCGGACTTGAGCGCAACCCGCAACCACTTTAGTGCCTTTGATTTTAAGCCTCACAGCTTAGATCATCCGGACTTGAGCGCAACCCGCAACCGTCCTTGCTTTCCTGACAAGCGGCAAGCTAGCTTAGATCATCCGGACTTGAGCGCAACCCGCAACCCCTAATCCGACTGGCGAACCAGTTGCATCAGCTTAGATCATCCGGACTTGAGCGCAACCCGCAACGGTGAGAGATTAGGTGAATAAGGATGTTCAAGCTTAGATCATCCGGACTTGAGCGCAACCCGCAACTCGTATGCACGACTACAATGATAAGCTTGCAGCTTAGATCATCCGGACTTGAGCGCAACCCGCAACCTATTGGATATGCCGAAAATTTATCAGGGCAGCTTAGATCATCCGGACTTGAGCGCAACCCGCAACGGGAAGTTGGTCATCGAGATGACTTATCTGAGCTTAGATCATCCGGACTTGAGCGCAACCCGCAACTAGCCACTCTGTTCGGTGGCGTTGAAGCGCAGCTTAGATCATCCGGACTTGAGCGCAACCCGCAACCATTGACGCCAATTCCGGTTAACGTGACGTAGCTTAGATCATCCGGACTTGAGCGCAACCCGCAACAACAGAAGGTCTCGCGACCCAAAGTGACCTAGCTTAGATCATCCGGACTTGAGCGCAACCCGCAACTAAGCTCAATTCTTTCAGCTCACGAGGCAGAGCTTAGATCATCCGGACTTGAGCGCAACCCGCAACACAACTACGAGCTGGACGGCATCACCTACCAGCTTAGATCATCCGGACTTGAGCGCAACCCGCAACGAAAAAGCCCGTCGGCGTTATCCATTTGCGAGCTTAGATCATCCGGACTTGAGCGCAACCCGCAACGCCGTCGTGCGGCGCATTTTCAAAGAGTACAGCTTAGATCATCCGGACTTGAGCGCAACCCGCAACGTTAACGGGTTTAGGTCAGGTCTTCGATGTCCAGGCCCAGGGCCGCTGCAAAAGCTGAGAGCGCCTTCTTGGACGGCTGGCGGGTGCCGCGTTCAATCTGGCTGACGTATCCGGTGGAGACGTTGGCGGCGTCGGCCAGGGCCTCCTGCGTCATGGCGCGGTATTCGCGGAACACCTTCAAGGGCGGTTCGCCGTCCACAAGGCGCTTTACCACATCGTGGGGGAGATGCTCGCCGGCGTCCTCGGCGCGGGCGGCGTCAAACAGTTCCTCGTCCGTCATGGCGGCCTCCGCGCGGCGGGTCAGATCAACCCACTGTGCGTAGGGAACAACGGCGAAGGCCGGACGCTTGCCATCATAAATGATTTGGGTCTTGGTGTTGATCGTGGGCATGGGGCGTCTCCTTACCTGTAAACCTTGCCGCGCGGGGCGACTTTTTCGATGGCCAACACGATGCCGTCCTGGCTGTAAATCACCCGCCAATCGTCAACCCGCAGGCGGTAGCCGTCGCGCCCCTGCAGAACCTTAACGTCGAGGTCGGTGCGGGCCGGATTGTCGGCCAGCTTCTCGATGGCGGTCAAAATCCGCTTGGCGGTCTTGGGCTGCATCGTCCGCAGGGTCTTGCTGGCCTGTTTGGTGTAGATGATCTTCAGCATCGCTTGCCCCGCCATCAACAACACAAAATGTAACTTTTTGTGCTAGCTCCGTCAAGGACAACCAACACAAACAAACACATTTTGTATTTCCTGACCGGCCATAAAAGCGTATCCATGGTTCAACGCTACGCTCACCTTGCTCCCGACTATCAGGAGCGGGCTATCAAGGCGCTGAACGACTACGGGCACAATTTGGGCACAGCGGGAAATTCCTCGCTGGGCCTGATGGCATCTAACTCGTTGGAATTAAATGGTGCCGCCGGAGTGAATTGAACACTCGACCTCACCCTTACCAAGGGTGCGCTCTACCCCTGAGCTACGGCGGCCCCGTCTGGAGAGGGCCGCAAACTGCCACAGGCTTTGGGGGAACGCAAGCCAGAAAATCGCCTTTTTTGCATTGCAGGCTCCACGCCGTTTCATCGGTCCGCTTGACCGCCCCCGCTCACTCTGGCAGCTTGCCATTCAAAATGACCGAAACCGTAGGATTTTCATGGCCGCCAACGACAAACCAACCTTGACCGACAAAGCCCATGCGCGGGCCAAGGAAAAGGAAGAACGCCTCGCCAAGGCGCTGCGTGAGAACCTGCGCAAACGCAAGGCCGCCACTCAGGCGCGTCAACAAACGGCCCCGGAATCGAAGAAAAACGCCGATTAGGGGCTGCGGCCCTTGAGCCCGCTTGCGCCTTAGGCTAAAAGCCTGCCTTGGCCGGGTAGGAAAGAAACGAGTTTCATGGACAAGATCATCATTCGAGGCGGCGTGCCGCTTAACGGCGAAATTCCGATCAGCGGCGCGAAGAACGCAGCGCTGCCGCTTATGGCCGCCTGCCTGCTGACCGACAAGCCGTTGACCCTGTCCAACCTGCCCCATCTGGCCGATATCAGCACAATGGCCCATCTACTGGCCGATTTGGGCGTCTCCATTGCAATGAACGGCGACGCGCCCAACGGCGGTCACCACGGCCGGGTCTTCACGCTCGATGCCTCGGAAGTCAACAACACCTTGGCCGACTACGAACTGGTCCGCACCATGCGGGCCTCGGTTTTAGTCCTTGGCCCCCTGCTCGCCCGCTTTGGAGAAGCAAAAGTTTCCTTGCCCGGCGGCTGCGCCATCGGCACGCGCCCGGTCGACATCCACCTCAAGGGATTGGAAGCCTTAGGCGCTGAAATCAACCTGGAAGAAGGCTATATCCACGCCAAGGCCCCAAATGGCCTTAAAGGCAACCGTTTCATCTTCCCCTTGGTATCGGTCGGCGCGACGGAAAACCTGTTGATGGCGGCGGCCTTGGCCGACGGCGATACCGTTTTATCCAACGCCGCCCGCGAACCGGAAGTCTCGGACTTGGCCAACTGCCTGAACGCCATGGGGGCGAACATCTCCGGGATCGGCACCGACACCCTGACCGTTCAAGGCGTTAAGGAACTGAAAGCCGCCAACTACGCGGTTCTCCCCGACCGGATCGAAACCGGCACCTATGCGACAGCCGCGGCGATTACCGGCGGCGAACTCACGCTGGTCGGCAGCCGTTTGGACCTGATCGAGTCGGTCGCTGAAACCCTGATCGCCGCAGGCGCTGAAATTGAAGAGACCGAAAAGGGCATCCGGGTTTCGCGCACCAAGAACGGCTTGAAGGGCGTCGACGTCATTACCGAACCCTATCCCGGCTTCCCAACCGACATGCAGGCTCAACTGATGGCCTTGATGGCGGTTTCGGAAGGCGCTTCGCTGATCACCGAGACGATTTTCGAAAACCGTTTTATGCACGTGCCGGAATTGATGCGGATGGGCGCCAACATCAACGTCCACCACCAGGCCTCGGCCATCGTGCGCGGGGTTAAAAAACTCTCCGGCGCACCGGTGATGGCGACCGACCTCAGGGCCTCGGTTTCGTTGGTACTTGCCGGATTGGCGGCGGAAGGCGAAACGGTGATTAGCCGGGTCTACCATCTGGACCGCGGCTACGAGCATCTGGAAGCCAAGCTCAGCGCTTGCGGCGCTCATATCGAGCGGGTCAAGGAATAACACCCCCGGGCTTTGCCTTCCTTGACGATCCGCCTGTCCCACCCGCCCGATTAAACATTTACGCCCTACCCAAAAAAGGCTACTAAATCCGCCGATTGGAGGATTTTTCGACGTGTCCGAAAAAAGCAAACTCGTACTGGCTCTTCCGAAGGGCCGAATCTTAAAAGAAGTCATGCCCATCGTCCGCGCCGCCGGGATCGAACCCGAGGCCGCATTTGACGATCCGAAATCGCGCGCCCTGCGCTTTGCCACCAATCATCCGGGGCTCGACATTATCCGGGTCCGCAGTTTCGATGTGGCGACCTTCATCGCCTTCGGCGCGGCCCATCTCGGCGTCGCCGGAAACGACGTTTTGATGGAGTTCGACTCCACTGAAATCTACGCACCGCTCGACTTGGATGTCGGCCACTGCCGGGTCTCGGTCGCCGAACCCGTCGAGGCTTCCGAACACGACGACCCGTCGCGGTGGAGCCATGTGCGGATCGCCACCAAGTATCCGAACATCACCCAACGGTATTTCGCCGAACGCGGCGTTCAGGCCGAATGCATCAAGCTCAACGGCGCCATGGAACTGGCGCCGCGCATGGGGCTGTGCCAACGAATCGTCGATCTGGTTTCCACCGGCGCGACGCTCAAGGCCAACGGATTGGTCGAAATCGAGAAAATTTGCGATATTACTTCTCGTTTAGCCGTCAACCGGACCACACTTAAAACTAGGTCCGACGAAATGACCGACTGGATCGAAAAATTCCGCGAGGCCATCGATGCCCAAAAGACTTGATGCGACAGCCGCCGAATTTGAACCGGCCTTCGCCGCCCTGCTCGACGACAAGCGCGAAACCTCCGTCGACGTCAACGACGCGGTGGCCGCCATCCTGGCCGACGTTAAAAAGCGCGGCGACGAAGCAGTTGTCGAACTGACCAACAAGTTCGACCGGGTCAACCTGACCGCCCAGGACCTGCGCATCGATCAAGCCGAGATCGCCGCCGCCAAAGACAAACTGGATCCAGAGGTCGCCGCCGCGTTGGAAACGGCGGCCAGCCGCATCCGTTCTTTTCACGAGAAGCAACATCCCGGCGATCTGGACTACACCGACGAAGCGGGCGTCCGCCTCGGCTACCGCTGGACGGCGGTCGGTGCCGCGGGCCTATATGTGCCGGGCGGCTTGGCAACCTATCCATCGTCCGTTCTGATGAACGCCATGCCGGCCAAGGTGGCGGGCGTCGAGCGGCTGGTGATGGTCGTTCCGACCCCGGACGGCCAGATCAACCAAGCGGTGCTCTACGCAGCCTACCTCGCGGGCATTGACGAGATTTACCGCATCGGCGGCGCACAGGCCGTCGGCGCGCTAGCCTACGGCACCGAGACAATCAAGCCGGTCGATAAAATCGTCGGCCCGGGCAACGCCTATGTCGCCGCCGCCAAACGCCAAGTCTACGGCACAGTGGGGATCGACATGATCGCCGGTCCGTCGGAGATTTTGGTGGTCGCCGATAAGGACAACGATCCGGCCTGGATCGCCGCGGACCTGCTTTCTCAAGCCGAGCACGACACGGCGGCCCAGTCGATCCTGATTACCGATAACGCTGACTTTGCCGACGCCGTAGAACGGGCAGTCGAAGGACACCTAAAAACCTTGGACCGCACCGAGATCGCCGGAGAGAGCTGGCAGGCCCATGGCGCAATAATCACGGTCCCAACCCTTGATGATGCCGTACCGCTGGTCGACCGGATAGCCCCGGAACACTTGGAACTGGCCGTCGAAAACCCGGACGGTCTGGCGGCCAAAATCCGCAATGCAGGAGCTATTTTCCTCGGCCGTCACACGCCGGAAGCCATCGGCGATTACGTCGCCGGTCCGAACCACGTGTTGCCGACCGCCCGCTCGGCCCGTTTCTCGTCGGGCCTCGGCGTCCATGACTTCCTGAAACGCACCACCTTTATCGGCTGCTCGGCGGAAGCCCTGTCCGAAATCGGCCCGGCCGCCGTCGCCTTGGGCAAAGCCGAAGGCCTGAGCGCCCACGCACTTTCCGTATCCATCCGACTCAACAAGTAGAGGCTCTTCCCCCCTTGAGCACCGAAAAGATTATTGATGTCAAACTGGATGAAAAGAGCGTCGTCCGCCGTAGCCCGGACGTCGAAAAGGAACGAGCCATCGCCATCTACGACCTCCTGGAGGAAAATTACTTCTCCTTGACGGAAGGCGATCAAACCGGCCCCTACACGCTCCATCTTTCCATTCAGGACAACCGGCTGGTCTTCGACATTCATAACGAGGCCGACGGCCCGATTGTCGAGAAACACCTTGCCGTTTCACCCTTCCGGTCCATCGTGAAGGACTATTTCACCGTCTGCGACAGCTACTACGCGGCGATCAAAACCTCGACCCCCACCCAAATCGAAGCCATCGACATGGGACGGCGCGGCCTGCACGACGAAGGGGCCGACCTGCTGCGCGACCGGCTTGACGCCAAAGGCATTACCATCGACAAGGACACGGCGCGGCGTCTTTTCACCCTCGTCTGCGTCCTGCACATCCGAGCCTAGTATACCCATGGACGACGAACTGCCCGGCGCCGTCCTTTTCTGCTGCACGATGAACGCCATTCGCTCGCCCATGTGCGAGGCGATCCTTAAGTTCCTCCACGGTAAACGCATCTACGTCGATTCCGTCGGCGTCCACGCGGGCGAACCCGACCCGTTTATCGCCGAGGTGATGGACGAAATCGGTCTCGACGTTTCCAAGCACCAATCGAAAACCTTCGGCGACCTGGAAGACGACAGCTTCGATCTTATTATTTCATTGTCGCCGGAAGCCCAGCACTCGGCCGTGGAAATGACCCGTTACATGGCTTGCGACGTCGAATTTTGGAACACCTTCGACCCTTCGCTGGTGGAAGGGAGCCGGGAAATGAAGCTCGACGCCTACCGGCAAGTCCGCGACCAACTGATGCGCAAAATCCGCGAGCGTTTTCCCGGCACCGGGTTCCCAAACTCGCCAAATTAGATTTAAAGCGTCTTCCGGGCTCTATTTTTACCGAAAAATCTTGACCTTTAGGCCTACACACGGCACTTATTCCGCCTTCAATTACTAAAATGGTAAATTTTACTTTATGGCTAAAGAAGACGTACTCGAGTTCACGGGCGTCGTGACGGAAAGACTGCCGAACGCCATGTTCCGCGTGGAACTGGAAAACGGCCACGAAATCCTCGCCCATACGGCTGGCAAGATGCGCAAACACCGCATCCGCGTTTTGACCGGCGACAAAGTCTCCGTCGAAATGACCCCTTACGACCTGACCAAAGGCCGTATCACCTTCCGCTTCAAGTAAGGCGGCTTTCTTACCAAAGCCGAAAGGGTGAACCGCGTGACAGCTCCCCTTATCCTGGCTTCCGCCTCTCCGCGCCGCCTCCAGCTTCTCGATCAGATTGGCATCGTCCCCGCCCAGGTGATCCCGGCCGAGGTCGACGAAACCCCACTGCCCAAAGAACTCCCGGCCCAGCAGGCCAAACGCGTCGCCGTGGACAAAGCCGAAGCCATCGCCCAAGACCATCCGAATAGCTTCATCCTGGCCGCCGACACGGTGGTCGGCTGCGGCCGCCGCATTCTGCCGAAAGCGGAAAGCGAAGCCGAGGCCAGAAAATTCCTCACCTTGCTCTCAGGGCGGCGGCACCGGGTTTACGGCGGGGTTTGTCTGATTGCGCCCAACGGCCGCCGGAGCGTCAAAGTCGTCCAGACCGCCGTGGTTTTCAAACCGCTCTCCAAGGGCGAGATCGACGCTTATATCGCCGGCGATGAATGGCGCGACAAGGCCGGAGCCTACGCCATCCAGGGCAAGGCCGCTGTCTTCGTCCGGCAGGTGGTCGGCTCCTACAGCAACGTGGTCGGCCTGCCGCTTTTCGAGACCAACGCCATGCTCCGGGGATTGGGTTATGATGATTGACGAAATTTTCATCGACGTGGTTCCCGGCGAAACCCGCGTCGCTTTGACGGCAAACGACTTGCCCGTTGAGGTAATTTACCACCGCGACGGCCAAAGCAGCTTGGTCGACAACGTCTATCTCGGCCGGGTCGCCCGGGTTCTCGACGGCCTGCAAGCCGCCTTCATCGACATCGGCGCCGAACAGACCGGCTTCCTCGGCTTAGGCGACGCCCGCCCCAGGTCGAACCGCCGCGACGAAGAGAGCGATAAAAAACGGATCGGCGATTTCGTCACCGAAGGCACCGCCATCATCGTTCAGGTCACCAAGGACCCCTTGGGCGACAAAGGGCCACGCCTGACCACCAACATCTCCCTGCCCGGCCATTATTGCGTCTTCACGCCCTTTTCGCCGACCGTCGGCATTTCGCGGCAAATCACCGACGAGGAAACGCGCGACCGGCTGCGCGATATCTTCTCTCCCTTGCGCGACGAGGGCCAAGGCTACGTGGTGCGCACCCTGGCAGCCGAGGCCGACGCAACGGCGCTCACCGAGGAAGCGGGCGCGCTGCGCGAGCAATGGGAAGCCATCCGCCGCAAACGGATCAACGCCAAGGCTCCGGCAGCCCTTTTTGCCGAAGAAGACCCTCTGCCCGCCATTCTGCGCGATCATGTGGGCGACGCTTTAAAACGGGTCGTCTGCGACAACGGCGAAACGCTGACCCGGGTTAAAAATCTGATCGCCAAGGAAATGCCAAACCTCTCGGTCACCTTTGAACATCACACCGGCGCGACAGGCTTGTTCGAGGCAGAAGGCATCAACGAGGCCATCGACGGAGCCCTGGAGGCCGAAACGCCGCTCCCCGATGGGGGATCGCTCATCATCGAGCAGGCCGCGGCGCTGACGGTGATCGACGTCAACTCGGGCGGGCGCACCGACGGCAACGCCGAACACACAGCCCGCGTCGTCAATCTCGACGCCGTCCCGGAAATCGCCCGGCAGATACGCTTGCGCAATCTCTGCGGCCAAATCCTTATCGACTTCATCACCATGAAAAAAGAAGAGAATCGGCAGGCCGTCGAAGCCGCATTTTCAAATCTGCTCGACAGCGCGACCCATCTGCACGGCTTTACCAAGCTCGGGCTGATGGAACTGACCCGCAAGCGCAAGCGGGAACCGTTGCGCGACATCTTGACGATCAAAGCCAAGGACACCTACGGTGGGCGGGTGAAATCGCCCGAAACTTTGGCATTCGAAAACACCCGCAGGAAGGACGGCTGACATGAGCGACGACGACAAGGTGGTGCCGATCAAACGCACCAAATGCCCGTCCTGCGGCAAGCCCTCGGTTTTGGCCTACAATCCTTTCTGCTCCAAACGCTGCGCCGATGTAGATTTGGGCAAATGGCTGACCGGCGGCTACCGCCTGGAAACCGAAGAAGAGGCCGATTTGGACGAGTTGCGCAGCGCGCTCGAAGACGGTTCGGCGGAAGAAGTTTAAGCGGTTCGATTATTTGAACAAACGGCCTAGACAGGGGCCGCGATTTCTTCTATACACCCCGTCGCACACGGCGTTCACAGCCGTCGCTGCACAAAGGTTGCCCGGGTAGCTCAGTTGGTAGAGCAGCGGATTGAAAATCCGCGTGTCGGTGGTTCGAGTCCGCCCCCGGGCACCATTTTTTATGGAAACGAATGCTTTTGTAGACTTAGCTGAATTCAGTTAGGTCTTTTTTTTATTGCCTCTCCCATGAAGGCGCAGCTTAAACAGGCGACACATCATGCAAACCTTCAAGCTTACCCCTAAACCCAGGAGTGATTTTCGCCTGGAAGTCCAAGAGATTAGAGATCGGTGCAAGCTTGAGAGGTATGGATATCGCCACAACAAAATCATCTATGGCTTCAGCGATGATTTGCCGGATATGGCCGAGCTTCAATCACTCGGTCTAAATATCGAAGAGATCCCTTTTGATGAGGCGCAGCTGAAACTCACCAACTATTTGGTAGAACGAGGACGGGCAAAATCAAAGATCGAACATCTCCGGTTTGAGCGAGATGAAAACGGTGCGAAGATGTCTCAGGAAGAAGAAGCCGCACAGCAAAAACTGACGGATTTAAACGACGTCATTCAGGAGATCAAAGAATCTCTCGGCGTTACGGGAACCGTCAAAATACTCAAATTTTGACCAACCAACTTTCCATCTTTTTCGGAACCCAAATGAAACTTATCGTCCTTAACTTGCCCCGTAATTTTAGTGAACAGGACCTTGAAGCGTTGTTCAAAGTTCATGGTGCCGTCAACGCCTGCAATCTCGTTATGGATGACAAGACCGGCCAGTCGAAAGGCTTTGGTTTTGTGGAAATGGCGCTTGAGGAAGAAGCGATGGCCGCCATTGAAAAACTGCATGGCACCAAGATTAAGCAAAGCAGAATTCGGGTTAAGCCTGCGGCGTAATTTGCCGGAGAATCGAAAATCCGCGTGTCGGTGGTTCGAAAACCGCCCCCCGGGCACCATTTTTTGCCTTAAAATTCAAATCTACCTTTTAGTGAGAGGGCACCAGCCTTTCTCCGCCCCATCTCATTTGACTTTCAATCTCAGCAGAGTTATACACACAGCATCTGTAAATGGAGATTTTATGTCCCGTTGATATTGGGGGCGCAGACTGCATCCCCGCCAGAGCGAAATAACGAAAACTGACCGCAGTATTTAGCGGCAGCCGTTTGCTCTGTTCTTTCTCCAAAATTGAATATCGACACAGGTTGCCGCCTGAGGGCGGCGACGAGACATGAAAGTTCTGTCTAAAATGAACAAGAAACATGAAGAGCGCGGCTTTGGTGCCGATGCCCTTAACCATCACGTGTGCGCAAACAATGAAAAGCCTCTCTTGAGCCTGGGCTGGTCCCAGCGCTTCCAACAGCAACTCAGCTTCGAAGAGCTGGAGCAAACCTGTCCCCATCGGGTCGTGGCCGTCCACCGGGGGCAGGTCATTCTATCCGACGGCGAAAAAGAGCAAACCCTTTCCATAACCGGAAAATTGCTGAACGAACGGGAAGAAGAACACATCACCATCGGCGACTGGATTCTCCTTTCAAGAGATACCGGCAACTTCATCCGCTTGCTGGAGAGGTTCAGCCTGATCCAGCGGCAATCGGCGGGTACGGACAAATCCCAGCAGTTGGTGGCAGCCAATGTGGATACGATGTTTATCGTTTCATCCTGCAATGCGGATTTCAATCTCTCCCGGCTCGAACGCTATCTCACCATTGCCCATGCATCGAAGGTCTACCCGGTCATTGCGCTAACCAAGCAGGATTTGTCGAACGATCCGCAATCCTACTTAGAGAGCGCCCGATCCTTGGGCGCAGGGATCATCGTTGAGACGGTCAACGCTCTTGACCCAACGACGATGACGGGACTTCTCGATTGGTGCAGACCGGGTCAAACTGTCGCCTTGGTCGGGTCTTCAGGGGTCGGCAAAACGACCCTTGCCAATACTTTAGGGGCAAAACCTCAAAAGACCGGGAGCATCCGTGAGGACGACGCCAAAGGCAGGCACACGACCACCCACCGCTCGCTGCACCCGCTGTCCAACGGCGCAGTACTGCTAGACAGCCCCGGCATGCGGGAGTTGGGACTGGCCGATGCAAGCGCCGGAGTCGCGACAGTGTTTGAAGAGATCGATGCCCTGTCACGTCAATGCCGTTTCAGCAATTGCCAACACGACCAAGAACCCGGTTGCGCAGTTAGGGCGGCCATTGAAAAGCAAGAACTCAGCGAGCGCAGGCTGACCAACTACGCAAAGCTGATGGCAGAGCAGGAACGCAACGCCGCCTCCATCGCCGAGCGGCGCCGAAAAGACAAAGCCACGACCAAGTTCTACAAATCGGTGATGGCTGGAAAAAAGTCTAGGAAGCGATTTTAGGGCTCTCAAAACGTTACGAAGAAGGAGGGGGCAAGGACATCATTAGTTCTCTCCTCCCTCTTCTACCAAGGCATTCATGCCACCTTGACCTGTCTACAGGTAAAGGGGCTAGAATCCCCTCACACACTCTTGCCGAACTGGGTAAGAATTTTCTTGAGCTTCTTTTCGTTGACCCGTTGGGCCGCTTCGTTGGGGCTGAACCACGCGCGGGTCCGCTCCTTTTTTTCCGGCCAGTTAGTCAGTTCTTTTCTGACTTTCATCGGAAAGACCTCAACCCGGCAGCGCACGCCGCCTTTTTTGAGGGACTTTTCGTAAATATAAGAGTCGATGGATTTCCGCTCGACCCGCCCTCTGATCCCCGCTTCCTCGTAGGCTTCTTTTTCCGCCGAGCGCCGGGCCGAAAAACCGGGCTCTATTTTTCCTTTTGGCAAGACCCAGCGGCCCGTGTCGAGCGAGGTGATCAGCAGTATTTCGGTCTTTCCCTTGGTCTGCCGGAAGGGCAGAACCGCCGATTGCCGTAAGGTGATTTTGTTACTCGACACGCCGCCCCGCCTCGCTCCTAATTTCCGCAAAAACAGCGCCCGTCAGCTTGGCCAAATCGGCGGGCGCGAGTTCGATTTCCAATCCCCGACGACCGGCGCTGACGTGGACCGTCTCGAAATCTCGGGCCGATTCGTCAATGACCGTCTTTAGCCGTTTTTTTTGCCCCAGCGGGCTGACGCCGCCCAGCACGTATCCGGTCGACCGCTCGACGTCCGCTCCGTCCGCCATGGCGACCTTCTTGGCCCCCAGAGCTTTCGCCATCTTTTTCAAATTCAGCATCGAGGAAACCGGAACGATGCCCACCGCCAAGCCTTTCGCGCCATCGTCGACCACGAGGGTTTTGAACACCCGGGCTTCGGAGATACCGAGTTTTTCCGCCGCCTCGCCGCCGTAGGACGCTGCGGCGGGGTCGTGGTCGTACTCATGCACCACAAAATGAACCTTTGCTTTTTTGGCGGCGTTGATTGCCGGTGTCATCGTCTCCCCCGGGTTCTGCTTCGGTCTTTTCACGTTCCAATGATTGCCCGTCGGCATCATTTGTCAAATGGTTGCCCCTCTTACATATGGCAATCCGGTTTCCCATATGTTTAGCCACAAGCGGCAAGTATGGGAGCACGCAATGTCACAGGACGCCTTGCAACCGCCACAGTCGGAACCGGTTTTCAATCCCAATCTGCTGGTTCAGGAAATGGCGCTGGTCCGCGACGTGTCGCCAGCGGACATAAAGCAGTGGCTGGCGGCGGGCTGGCGGGACCTGAAGGCCAATGCGGTTGTCAGCATCTCCTATGCTGGTCTTTTTGTCATCTTAGGGATCTTCATTTCTTTTGGGTTCTACTTCATGGGCATGCCCTATTTGGTGCTCCCCGGCATTTCCGGATTTCTGCTCGTCGGTCCAGCCGCCGGTATCGGATTTTATGAAATCAGCCGGCGCTCGGCGGAAGGCGAGCGGGCCTCTTTCACCGATGCCGTACTAGCCTTCCGGCGCAATACGCTGGGCATCATGGGCCTGGGCATCGCCTTGGTTTTTCTGCTTCAGGTCTGGATTCGGCTGTCCTTCACCATTTTCGCCATCAGCTTTCCAGGTGTCATGCCCGAGTGGAGCGACATTTTCGCCCGCGCCGCCAGCATCGAAGGCGTCCACTTCGGCCTCGCCATCACGGCGCTCGGCGCCGTCTTCGCCACGCTTATTTTTTTCGCCGCCGGATTCGCCATGCCCTTGATGCTGGACCGCAAAACCATCCTGATCCCGTCGATGATCGCCAGCGCCTACGCCGTCGGACGCAACAAACCGGCCATGGCCTTGTGGGCCGGATCGATTGTCTTGATTACCGGGCTTGGTCTGGCAACGGCCTTTTTAGGGCTCATCGTCACGCTACCCTGGATCGGCCACGCCACCTGGCACGCCTATAAGCAGGTTATGGCGGGAAAACCGCAATCTGATTAAATTTTACACACACACTCCGACTGCGCCTTATTTTTGTGCATTGCAGCATTTGTATTCCCCCGTAATTTCAACCCAAAGCCTTGGTTTTTAGGGGCTTTCTAATCTTGGCACGTTCCTTGTAAGGCAGAAGCTGTTTTTGGCAAAGGCGCCATAAACGCAATTTGGGAAGACAGCAACGTCGCTGACACCGCGCATCACTTGCGCGCCTGTATGCGGCGTTTTTTGTTGGGGCCATCCTCCACTCTTTAGCTAGTGCTTACGAGAAAAACGAGGGGCTTTTAGGAGACGGATCCGGCTCCCACCGCTGTGACGCCCAAGCTTTGACAACTTGATGTAGGGATTACAGCACATGTCATATATCGCTCCCGCCGAGTTCGCCACCAAGATGGTTGATGCCGGCGAGTCAAAAGTTTTCATGTCGACCAAGGACACGCTCATCCGCGCTTACATGGCCGGCGCCATTTTGGCCTTGGCCGCCGCCTTCGCCGTCACCATCGCCGTCAATACCGGCAACTTCCTCATCGGCGCTCTTCTCTTCCCGGTCGGTTTTTGCACCCTTTATCTCTTGGGCTTCGACCTTTTGACCGGCGTTTTCACGCTGGCCCCCTTAGCGCTGTTTGACAAACGCCCCGGCGTCACTCTAGGCGGTGTCTTGCGAAACTGGGGCCTGGTCTTCGTCGGCAACTTCGCCGGCGCGATGACCGTCGCCGTCTTCATGGCGATTATCTTCACCATGGGCTTCAGCCAGGAACCCAACGCCGTCGGTCAGAAAATCGGCGTCATCGGCGAAGCCCGGACGGTCGGCTACGCCGCCGCAGGCGCTTCAGGCATGTTGACCCTGTTTATCCGCGCCGTGATGTGCAACTGGATGGTTTCAACCGGCGTCGTCGCCGCCATGATGTCGACCTCGGTTTCCGGCAAAGTCATCGCCATGTGGATGCCGATTTTGGTCTTCTTCTACCTCGGCTTCGAACACTCCATCGTCAACATGTTCCTCTTCCCCTCGGGCCTGATGCTCGGCGGCGATTTCACCATCATGGACTACCTGTTCTGGAATGAAATCCCGACGGTCCTCGGCAACCTTGTGGGCGGGCTGACCTTTGTCGGTGCAATGATCTATTCCACCCACTACAAAACCTCGCCGAAGCGTAACGCGCCTGCAGCCGACGCCAAACCGGTCGCAGCCGAGTAAGCGACACAGTGCAATAGCCCGGCCGGACCAATGGCCGGGCTATTCTCGCCGGAGGGTCGGATGCCAAAAGACATGGACGCCAAAAACCAGCTGACCGTTTCCATCGGCCAGTATTCCGATGCCGGTCGCAAACCGGTCAATCAGGATTTCCACGGCGCGCTCATTCCGTCGGGTAACGACCTCACCCTGAAGGGCATCACCCTTGCCATCGCCGACGGCATCAGCTCCAGCCCGGTCAGCCAACAGGCATCCGAAACCATCGTCAAGGCGTTGATGTCGGACTACTACTGCACGTCGGACGCTTGGCCGGTTAAAACCGCGGCGTCGCGCGTTATTAACGCCACCAACTCCTGGCTCTACGCCCAAAACCGGAGAGATCGGGTCAGCGATATGAACCGCGGCCTCGTCTGCACGCTCTCCGCCCTCGTCTTGAAAGGACATACCGCCCATTTGTTTCACGTGGGCGACAGCCGTATTTGGCAATTGTCCGGCGAAAGCCTCGAGCCGCTGACCCAAGACCATCGGATCGAACTCTCGGCGTCGGAAAGCTATCTGGGGCGGTCCATCGGCTCCGAGCCGCAGGTGGAAATCGATTACAAAGAACTCGCACTCTCTCGCGGAGAGATTTTTCTCCTGACGACCGACGGCGTTCATGAACATTGGGATAGACGCCACATCGTGGACACTCTGCGCGACGCGGAGGACCTCGATCAAGCCGCCGAAGAAATTGCCACGGCAGCCCTTGAGAACGGCAGCGAAGACAATCTGACCATCCAGATCGTCCGCGTCGAAAACCTCCCGGACCTCGACAATGGGGAAGGCCTGCTCAAAGAGACGTTGAGCCTGCCTATCCCTTCTCTCCCCAAGGCCGGCGACATCGTAGACGGCTTCAAAATCGTCCGCTCCATTGTTTCCTCAGCCCGCAGCCACATCTACCTGGCAACAACCGAATATGACGACCGTGTCGTCTTAAAATTCCCCTCCGTCGATCTGCGGGAAAGCTCGGAGTATTTGCGCCGTCTTGTCATGGAGGAATGGATTGCCCGGCGCATCCAAAGCCCCCACGTTCTCGGCCCCGGCAAAGCGCCCGAGCACCGCAGTGCGCTTTACACCGTCACCGAATTCGTCGAAGGCCAAACATTGCGGCAATGGATGACGGACAATCCTACTCCAACCCTTGAGCAGGTCCGCGACATCATCGAACAGATCGCCCGTGCGCTCAGGGCGTTCCACCGACGCGAGATGCTGCACCAGGACCTGCGGCCCGAGAACGTGATGATCGATACCGACGGCACGGTAAAAATCATCGACTTCGGTTCGACCCGTGTCGCCGGAGTGCAAGAGGCCTCCTCACCACGGGCCGCCCAAGACATTCTCGGCACGGCGCAATACACGGCGCCAGAGTATTTTTTAGGATACGGCGGCACCACGCAGTCCGATCTATTTTCCCTGGGCGTTATCACGTACGAATTGCTGACAGGCCGCCTGCCATTCGGCGCGTCAGTTTCCCGTATTCGCACCCAAAAAGATCTCAATCGCCTGACGTTCAAGTCCACCTTGGCCTCGAAACAACCGCTGCCTGATTGGGTGGAGCATGCTCTGCGCAGGGCGACGCACCCGGACAGCGTAAAACGTTACGAAAGCTCGTCTGAATTTATCGCCGATTTGAAACGGCCCAGCCCTCATTTCAAGCACCCGAAAGATCAACCGCTGATCGATAAAGATCCGGTGCTGTTTTGGAAAATCCTGAGCGGCATTTTCGCCGCGACGACAATTATTGCACTGACCTACAGATTTTAACCGGAGCCGATCAACCAACTGCCAAAACCAATTAGCAGATAACAAAAGGAGCCTCATTCATGTCCCGAGCTTTAGTTACGGAAAAAATCGTTGCTGCCAAACTCGCCAAAAACCTTAACTGGGCAAGCGTTGCCGAAGAAATCGGCCAGGCCAAGGAGTGGGTTACTTGCGCGCTGCTAGGGCAAATGGCGATGAACGCCGAAGAAGCCGCCAAGGCAGCCAAAATTTTCGACCTGACCGATGAAGAAGCCAAATGGCTAACCATGCCGCCTTATCGCGGCGGGTTGGGCCAGGAAGTCCCGACCGACGCTCTTCTCTACCGGTTTTATGAATTGATTCAGGTCTACGGCCCGGCGATGAAAGCCCTGATCGAAGAACAATTCGGCGACGGCATCATGTCGGCCATCGACTTTTCCATGGACATTTCGAAAGAAGAAAACCCGGCGGGCGACCGGGTCGTCGTTGTACTGAACGGCAAATTCCTGCCCTACAAACGCTATTAACCGGGACCTGAAAAAAGGGAGCGGCCGTTTGGGCTTCTCCCTTTTTCCCGCAATGCGCCGCCCCTTTACCTCACTTCAGAAGCTCGCCGCTCTTTAATGCCAACCAAATGGCCTCTTCCGCACTGGACAGTTCGCTGTAAAGAGCTGGATCGCTGTCTTCAATCAAATTGAGGATACGGACAAGGATTTGATTAAACCGTTCCTTCAGAACATTGGCGTCGACGCCCTTCGCCCGGCCCTCCTTATGCAAGGCCTCAATATCGTCCAGCAAAAGCTCAAACTGGTGCTTCAAATCGAGTTTGGTGAAAAAGCCGATGGCGGGACTGCCCTCCAAGCGTTGAGAAAGGGCTTGCAAATCGGGTTCTACCGTGAGCATCGCCTGCTCAACCGGTTCCGATAACTGAGGCATTCCGCGGGCGCTCTCGGAAAAACTTAACGTCCAAAAACCGAAGGCCAAGAAAAGCAGCAATGTTCGAACGGAGACAACGAGGGTCATGGTTACGGTCCTTTCCTCCGGCCCGTCGGCACCAACCATCCCCATTGCGTCCCCTAAAAGTGCTGACACGGCCGTCAAAGCATTTCAGGCACAGGTAAAGCAGCAATCCCTGTGCCACAAACCACATCGCACTTTTTGATTTTTTTAGAGATACTTAGCTGCCGCCCATTAAGAGGGCTGCTTTAAAACCGGCAGTTTTTACCCGGTGACTGGGACAACACGTTCCCCCTCATCAAGCATGCCGTCTAGTATTTCCTTTAACTCGCTAATGGCGACCGGCTTGTGGAGAAACGGGAGCCCGCTCGCTCGAATCTCCGCCAGATGCTCCGTAGCGGTATCGCCCGTAATCAGCATCGCCGGAATATGCTCGGCGAAATGCTTGCGAACCACATCGATTGCCTGAATTCCGGTCCGCCCTTCGGCAAGGCGGTAATCTGCAATAATCAGATCCGGGATTGGAGTTCCCTCCCCCTCCTCCTCGGTAAAGGCGGGGAAATCTTTGAAAGCCGAAACGTTGTGCCCCATCTTTTGCAGCTTCCAGGTCAAGGCGTCCAGAATGTCCACCTCGTCCTCGATCAAGACAATCGACGCTCCGGTTTTGGCTTTTTCGGTCCGCACCGCTTCCTCGGGCTCGATCCTTATTTTTGACGTTTCCGTTTCGTCGCCTTGGAGAATAAACGCAGACCCCTTTCCCGGAACCGACCGAACGACAACGGACATGCCCATCAGGTGCGTCATTCTTTTGATGATCGACAGCCCCAAGCCGAGCCCCTGCCGCCGGTCACGGGCCTGATTGCCGACTTGATGGAAATCTTCGAATATTTTTTCTAAGTCTTCAGCCCCAATGCCCCGTCCCGTATCCCAGACGCCAACGCCAATTTTCCCCTTGGCCATTTTACACCCGAGCAATATACGGCCCTCATCGGTATAGCGGATGGCATTGGTCAGCAGATTGCGAACCAGGGTCTCAAAAAGAACGGGATCGGCCAGGATCGCCCGTTTTGTCGGAACAAACCCAACCGCCAGATTTTTTTGCTCGGCTTGCGGGGTAAACTCGCCGGCCAATCGCTCAAACAACGGCCCCAACTCCACCGGCTGCATATCGGCCAGAATAAGGCCTGCATCCAATCTGGATATATCCAGAAGCGTATCGAGCAACTTTTTCAACGCTTCGAGAGAGACCTCTATCCGCTCCTTTACCTGCCTGTTTTGGGCATCCATCGTTTCCATTTCGAAAGCGTCGATAAACATCATCAACGCCTGAAGAGGTTGGCGCAAATCGTGGCTTGCGGCAGCGAGAAAACGGGTTTTTGAACGGCTCGCCGCTTCCGCCTCGTCCCGCGCCTCCGCCAGCGCCTTCTCGACCTCCTTCAATCGGGTTATGTCGACCAGGGTATTCTGAACCCGCCATAGGCCGCCCCAATGAATGGGCCGGACCACATTGAGCAAGCAAAGCGCATTTCCGGCCGAGCCCCGGGCCCAGAGCTCATGCGTCACCAATTCATCGTCACCGCTGACCCGCGCGCTACCATCCGGCAGCACAAGATTTGCCATGTAACGCCACGATGGCCCCCTATCGATGTGCAGCACCTCATCCAGCCTTGCCGGCAGATCCCAATGGGCGATGAGTTTCTTAAACGTCCGGTTGGCGAAAAGAATTTCCTGAGTTGACGGATCGGCCAAAACCGTCCCGACCGGGCTTGCTTCCATCACTTCCATGACTTGGTTTCGGCTGTTCCGCGCTTCATCCTCGGAGGCCAAAGCTTGCCTTCGCAACCTCTCCAAAACCGCCACCAACAATCCGATCCCCATAGCCAGGGCCGAGGCCTCGGCGATGACGTATCCGATGGGAGCAAACCAAGGAATGAAAGCAAGCAGCGGAAAGTTCGCCCGGTTGAACGCCCAAACGGCGAACGCCCATCCGGCCAACCGGTATCCGGGCTCGCCGTACTCGGGGCGCTGGCGCAGCAGTAGCAACGCGCTCCACCCGGTCAACCCGGAGGCGATAATCGTCGCCGGAAGAGTTTGAACGACAAAGGACGGATGGTTGAGCGAAGCGTATATGCCCCACCCCTCGATCACCGCCCAGGCAACCGCTAACAAGGCGAATGGAACGGGCCGGCCAAGAAACCGCAGCACACCGATCACGACGCAACACAAAAAAGTAGCGTGCGCCGCTTCCCAGAGAGGAATGAGCAGACCAAATTCTTCCAACGGCTGAAGGAGGATCATCGAATAGTCGATGGACAAGGCAGCAAACGCCGCCGCCCACCAAGCAATGGCTTCAAATCTTACGACCGTCGCCCAAAGATAAACGAGCGTGAGGGTAATGACCCCCAACCCGATTGCCGTCGCAAGCCCTGCTGTCTCAAGCGAAAACTCCATGAGCGAAGTTTCAAGCAATCCAATTCAACGGGCAAGTGAAAAACCACCTGGATGGAGTCTAAATTTATCGCCTGCAACCGATTCGTTACTGTTAGTTAACCATTGACTCCTACCATATCAGGTGTTGGGGAAGGGGGAGTCCACCTACAGAACGTACTCATAGGATTCTCTTTTCTTTTGGGAGCCGGGCTCGCTTCCCGGCAGGTGTTTGGGTGATGGAGGAATAGAATGTCCGCCCACACGAGCTTAACGGAGATCATCTATTTGGTGGTCGACGGCAATAGGGATTCCAGGGCGTTGACCCGCACGACGCTTGAATCGATTGGCATCCGCTACGTCCTTGAGGCGGCCGACGCCAAGGCGGCTATGGAAATACTGCGCACTGTCCGGGTCGGCGCGGTGATCGTTGAAATGGATTTGCCTGGACCGATGAGCGGTATCGACTTCACAAAAAAGGTTCGCCGAAGCGATAAATCGCTCAAACCGGAAGTTCCGATCATTATGCTGACCACCAACGCCAACCGGCAAACGGTTCTCGATGCCCGGGATTCCGGTATCCATGAGTTTCTTGCACGCCCGCTGACCTCCGGCGCGCTTTACGACCGGGTCAAAAAAGCCGTCTCTACTCCACGGCAATTCGTTCATGAAGGCGATTACATCGGACCCGCACGCCGTTGGCTTGGCGAGGGAGGGACAATTCCGGTTAAAAAGAAAAAGATGGCAGCGGGTGAATTGGGCCACCCAAAGGTCCGGGTCTTCGACTGGACTTAAAAAACGAGTCTCACCTCTTTAGCCGCTCGCCCCTTCATGGCAAAATAGGTCCGAAACATTTCATACGGTTTGGAGAAAAGCTTATGCGCGGCAAGGTCTTTTGCGCTCTAGCCCTGGCGGGACTGTTGACCACCTCAATCGCGTGGGCCCAGTCGACTCGATACCAGCAGTGGGGCGGGGAAGAAACCTCTAAAACCTTTGCAACCGAATTGCGCAGATTGATCGACGAAGCGGAGCGCGCCCGCGCCGCCGACCCCCGATTTCTCGACGATCTTCGAGCCCTGGCCGGTCGTTACGACAATCCGTGGAACAAACGGTTCATCGAAGAAAACTTCAGAGACGGCGACTTCACGAAAAATCCAGCCTGGACCGTTGCCAGCGGCTCCTTTTCCGTCGGCTGGGACGGCCTAAAAACCGCTGTTAACGTCGCTGCAGCACAAGAGCCCGAACAACCGCAAAAGGTAAAAAACCGGGACCTCGCCATCGCATTGCTTGGGCAAATCCTCAACAAAGGCGGCAACACTTCACAACAAGCCGCCCCTGCTCCGGTTGAACCCCAGGGTCCCGCTGAAATTTACCTCGGCGCAAAACTCAGCAACACCTTTTCCCTATCCGCTGCGCTGACCGGCACCGGGGCCAGCGGCGGGCTGATCTTCGGCCTCTACCAGGGCAACGAACGACAGACCGGCTATTGGCTCTACGCCATCCCCGGACGCGGAATTGAGTTGTTGAAAATTTCAAGCCGCGGCGCGGTGACGCTCGCCCGCAGCGACGCCAAGCTGGCGATTAACGACGGCAAAAAGCATACGCTCGGCTGGAGCCGCAGCCAAACCGGCGCCATGACCGTTTCACTCGACGGTGTCGCCTTGTTCAACGCCACCGACACCGGATTCCGCCAGGCATTCGACGGCCTCACGGTCATCAACCGTGGCGGGGACTACAGCATCCATAGCGTAATCGTCGACGGCGGAGCCTAACCCCAGTCACATTCAGGGCCGGATTTGCTCAACCTGGATAAGCAGACCCTTGACGCAATCGGCAATCAATTCCCGGTCTTGGGTCGCCTTTCCCAATCCCATGGTTCCTTCAATCACAGCGACAAGAACCGTTGCGGCCCGGTCAGCATCCAAATCGCCACGGACCGTTCCGTATTGCTGGCCATTGCGCAACGCTTTAGCGAGCCCTTTGCGCCAGTACCGGTAAATGCCCTCAATGCGTTGACGGAACCCCTCATCCACCGACGACATTTCTTGCGCCAAATTGTTGAGCGGGCAGCCAAGGCCAACCATTTCACCGGAAAGATTGAGCAGGCGCGTCTCAATCATTTCTCTCAACACCGCTACGGGATCGTCCGCTCCCTCGAAAGGCGCGAGCCACCATTGATCGACGTAAGCCGACAACAGCTCATCGACGATGGCATAGCCCAATGCCATCTTGTTGGGAAAATGGTGATACATCGCGCCCTTGGTGACGCCCGCCGCGGCAAGAATATCGGTCAACCCAACCGACTGAAAACCGTGTCGGTGCACCGCCTCAAAGGCGGCTTCCATGATGCGCTGACGCGTTTCCTTGGGTGATCTTTTCCGCTTCATACCGACCAGTATGCAGGACGTTCTATATCCCTGCAATATAAACAGGATTCATCCCGATCCACCGGTTGTTGTGGAAAGTCGCCTGCAGTCGGTTATACTGTGCGCAACGTTGAACCAGGGGTAATCAAAACCATGGCGGACAAGAAGATCGCCTTTGTAGCAGCCCAGCACGACGAGGCCCGCCAGGCCTTGCGCGCCTTGGCCCACCGGTACGGCAATACGCCCCCGGAAGAAGCCGACGTCATCGTCGCCCTCGGCGGGGACGGTTTTATGCTGCGAACCGCCCACGCCCATCTGGACCGCCGCCCCATCTACGGCATGAACCGGGGGTCGGTCGGTTTCCTGATGAACGAATACAACGATAAGGACCTGATTGAACGTCTGGAACAGGCTCAGGACTTCCGCCTTCACCCCTTAAGAATGGTCGCCGAAACGGTCGAAGGGGAAAAAGTGGAGCAAATGGCGATCAACGAGGTTTCCCTGTTCCGCGAAACAGGCCAAACCGCCCACATCCGGATCAAGATCGACGGCAAACAGCGCCTTGAAACCCTGGTCTGCGACGGCGTTTTGGTCTGCACGCCTGCCGGCAGCACCGCCTACAATACATCGGCCTACGGCCCGATTCTGCCGCTCGGTTCGCAGGTGCTCGGCCTGACGGCCATCAGCGCCTACCGCCCCCGCCGCTGGCGCGGAGCAATCTTGCCGCACAAGGCCGAAGTCGTCTTCGAGTGCCAGGCCGTTGAAAAACGCCCGGTGCGCGCAACGGCAGACTTTATGGAAGTGGCCAACGTCAAACGGGTCACCATAAAAGAAGACCGGACCACCGGCCCGGTCTTACTCTTTGATCCCGAACACAATCTCGAGGAACGCATTTTACGCGAGCAGTTCCAGGATTAGTTTCTGACAACCATTCGGTTAGATGTACTGCCCCGCATCGACGCGAATCACCTCGCCGGTAATCATCCGCGCCTGATCGGACAGCAGGAACAAGACCGCATTAGCGATGTCTTCAGGCAGCGCCAATTCGTTCATCACCGTCTCTTCCAACGCCTTATCTAAATATTGCTGCGGAAGCTGTTTGGCCATTTCGGTCATCACCATGCCCGGAGCAACGGCGTTCACCGTCACGCCTTTTCGGCCAAACTCACGGGCCGCGGTTTTGGACAACGTGATCATGCCGCCTTTTGCCGCCGTATAATTCGCCTGGCCGAATTTCCCACGCAGACCGTTGATCGAGGTGATATTGACGATCCGCCCGCCACCTTCGACTCCCATACCCGGCGCCATAGCGCGGATCGTGTTGAACGCACCGGTCAGGTTGACCCCCAAAACAGCGCTCCAATCCTCGTCCGTCATCTTGGCGATAGACTTGTCCCGCGTAATACCGGCGTTATTGACCAGCAGTGTCACCTGCTTACCGATGGCCGCCACAGCGGCGGCAACGCTTTCGGAACTCGACACGTCCACTTTGTGGCAGGTCAAGCCATCAACCGGCCCTTCCGGCTCCGCCCAATCAAAGACATGAACTTCAGCGCCCCCTGCGGCCAGCGCATCGGCGATGGTCCGTCCGATTCCCTTGACGCCACCGGTCACAACGGCAACCTTGCCAGAAAAGTCATATACGGAATTCGTCATTTTCTACCCTCTCACCCCTTGACCAACTAATTAATTGGTATTATGGTACCGAATTGTTGCTTTAAGCCTATTCCCTCACTGGGCGGCTGTCAAGGTACGGCAGGCCGAACTTAAGGGGATACTTTATTGATTTGAACGAAGAGCCTTTCTTGCAGGCCAATCACATGCCGGTCACAATGAAACGGATTGCGAACTTGGTCAGGGGGGAACGAAAGAATGTCTAAAGTTACCTATAGATCCTTAAAACCCACGGATTTGGAGCGGGTCGTCGAAATCGACGCCACGGTCGGCGGTCGTGCGCGCCGCGGCTTTTTCGAAAAACGCCTTGATGCCGCCCAGGCGACGCCCGACAGCTTCTACACCTGCGCCGCCGTTGACGGCGACAAGGTTGTCGGCTTCCTGTTTTCCCGCGTTCAGGAAGGCGAGTTCGGCGGCACGCAAAGGGTCGCCATCATCGATATCGCCGGCGTCGACCCAGCCGCTCAGGGCAAAGGAGTCGGCCGCGGCTTACAAGAAGGCCTGGAAGGCCGGTTGAAGAAAGCCGGGATCACCGCCCTTCGCACCCAGGTCGAATGGACGGACGGCGATTTGGTCGGATACTTCGCCGCCATGGGCTTCAACCTGTCACCCCGCACCATTGTCGAAAGAAATTGCGACGCTCTTGCCGAAATTGAATACGACAACGAGCAACCGATGGATTCGGATCTCGTCGATTACAGCGACGCTAACGGCGACGACTATGCCGCCCTGTCGCGCGACCGTATTCCCGTCCGCTCGATGACCAGCGACGACCTGGCCGCCGTTACTCGAATCGACGGCAAACTCACCAAAAAAGACCGCACGGCCTACTATAAAAGCAAGATGGAAGAGGTTCTGCGTGAAACCGGAATCCGCGTTTCCCAGGTTGCCGAAATGGATGGTGCGGTCGTCGGCTACGTCATGGCCCGCGTCGACTACGGTGAATTTGGACGCACGGAACCCGCCGCCGTGATGGATACCATCGGCGTCCACCCCGCCTACGCCCAAGCCGGCGTTGGCCATGCCCTATTATCCCAGCTCCTCGCCAACCTCGGAACGTTGCGCGTGGATGCCATAAGAACCCAGGTCAGCTGGAAAAACTTCGCCCTGCTCAAGTTCCTTGACGAGTGCGGCTTCGAACCTTCCCAAAGGCTCGTGCTCGCCAAGGACCTCTAAACAAGTTCAACACCTCCCTGAAGACCGAAAGGCGTGGAAGTCCCCTGCTTCCGCGCCTTTCACCTTTTCTGGGGTGTCTTCGTCACAAGAACTATATTTGCATTCACCCGGTTGAACGTTATTCTAGAGCGTGATCGACTTAATCTGAATCGCTCTGCGATCCCGATTAAGTCGTGAAACGACCGCCACACATGAGAACGAGTAGATTCACGCATTCATATTTCACCACGAAGTGGTTCAATATAAAAACGATCTGCTCTAGGACCTGTTGAGACGCGCCCAACACGAGACTGTAAGGAAAACATCAACAATGAAGTTGTTGGCGCACCATCTTCTCTTACTTCTTATGCTGGTTTCATTTACAGGTGCCACGGCGGCAAAAAGCCCCCATTCCCGCATCAAAGGGCCATTCACCAGCGGCCCAGACGTAACCCAAACCTGCCTTACATGCCACCAAGAAGAAGCCGAGGAATTTATTAAAGACGTCCATTGGACCTGGTCAACCGTACAGCATATTCCCGCCAGAGATAAAAAAACCGAGCTCGGCAAGAAAGCGGGGATCAACAACTTCTGCATTGCCGTTCCGTCAAACTGGCAAAGGTGCACCAGCTGCCACGCCGGGTATGGTTGGAAGGACGCCACATTTGATTTCACAGCTCTTGAAAATATCGACTGCCTTGTCTGCCACGACACAACCGGACTCTATAAAAAGAATCCCACCGGGGCCGGGTTCCCAGCCGAAGAGGTTGATCTGGAAATTGTGGTAAAGAACGTTGGGCGGACCAGCAGAAGGACATGCGGAACCTGCCACTTCTACGGCGGAGGCGGAGATCATGTTAAGCACGGAGACTTGGACAGCTCCCTTCTCATGCCCACACGGGAATACGATGTACATATGGGCAAGGACGGACCAGACATGGCTTGTCAATTTTGTCATCAAACGGCGAACCACAAAATTCCTGGGCAAGCTATGTCGGTATCTGCTGGCGAGGGGGAACGTATCGGATGTATCGGCTGCCATCGCCCCGCGCCCCATCAAAGTGAGAACCTAAACGATCATACGGATGCCGTCGCCTGCCAGACCTGCCATATTCCAGTCTTCGCCAAGCAGAAACCAACGAAAGTCTGGGGCGACTGGTCAAAAGCCGGTGAAGACAGAAAGCCAGAGAAAGACCAGTTTGGCCTGGAAACTTATACAAAAAACCAAGGTGAAATGCGCTGGGACAAGAACATTGTCCCCACCTATGCTTGGTACTCAGGAAAATCAGAGCGCTACATACTAGGCGACAAAATGACTCCTGACAGACCCGTCGCTCTGACTAGGCCACTAGGCAGTATTGAAGATATGAAAGCAAAAATTTTCCCCTTCAAAGTGATGGAAGGTCGCCAACCTTACGACATGATCAACAACTACTTGGCCGTTCCCAAGCTGTTCGAAGGATTTTGGAGCCATTTTGACTGGAACAGGGCCATTTCCGACGGAATGGCCGCCGCAGGTCTGAAGTATAGCGGTAAGTTCGGATTCGCTCGAACCAAGATGTACTGGCGGATCAACCACATGGTTGCACCGGGAGAACAAGCTCTTACATGCAGCGACTGCCACGGAGAAAGAGGGCGTCTTGACTGGAAAAGCCTTGGGTACAAAGGAGATCCAAAAGAATTCGGTGGCAGGCGCAAAAATTAGCCCCCCTGAAAAACCAATAAAAAAACCCGGCGATATGAACCGCCGGGTTTTTGTGTCTCGGTGAAGAACCGACTCTAGATCAGTGCAGGCCTTCGTATTTCGCCTGAAGCTGTTCTTTGGTCTCTTCGTGATCCGGATCGTTAATGATGCAGTCGGCGGGGCAAACCAGTACGCACTGGGGCTCGTCTTCTGCACCGACGCACTCCGTGCAACGGTCGGCATCAATTTCGTAAATAACGTCGCCCTCGGCAATCGCCTCATTCGGGCAGACGGGAACACAGGCGTCGCAGTTCGTGCAATCGTCGGTGATCATCAAAGCCATATCTGGTCTCCTGGTCTTTTCTTTCGTGGGCTCTACGCCCTTTTGCGTTTTACTCGTGAGGGCGATGGCCGCCCCAAACTCATCCCGTTTGGGGCGATCACACTCTAAGACGCTTTCGGCAACTGTCCAAGCGCTTCCAGCTTCTCGTACCTGAATGCGCCCCACAATGCCGCACCAATGGCCCCCGCGTAAAGAGAATCTGGGTGCCAAGCGACTTTTGTCGTCATTTTTTGGCCATCCATGGCGTCTTGCATGGCTTTCACCAGCCCCATATCGAGAGCCAAACCGCCGGTCATCATCACAACGCCGTCGGTGGCCTTGATCGCTTTGAGCAATTTCACCAGCCGGCCGGCCATGGATTCATGGATACCCCGGAGAATGTCGGAAGGCGAGATGTTACGCGATACCATGTTGATGACGTCGGTTTCGGCCAACACCGCACAAATACCGGAAACCTTTTCCGGATCCTGCGACTGCTGGGACAACTCGCCGATTTCATCCTGAGCGATCCCCAGGTAGCGGGCGATGTTTTCCAAAAACTGGCCCGACCCGGAAGCGCACTGGCTGGTCATCTTATAGTTCAGCACCTTGCCCTGCTCGTCGACAGTGATCGCCCGGCCGTTCAGCGCCCCAATATCAAGCACCGCGCGCGCTTCGTCATTGAGATAGATCGCACCACGGGCATGGGTGGTCATGGAGTAGAAGTGCCCGGTGGCCATCTGAACGTTTTCGCCTTCGCCGGTGGTGGCGATGTAATCGACATCGTCGATTTTCATGCCGGCTTTTTCGAGCACATAGTCGACGGATTCTTCGACCAGTTGGAAAGGATCGCGCTGACGGATACGCACGTCGTAGCGGGCCAACCACTCGTCTTTGCCGTCTTCAACCCGGAAGAGGGCCGTTTTGATAACGCCGGATCCGACGTCGATACCAATGGATACAGTCATGTTATCAACCCTCCTTACGCAGCCGCCCGATGGGCGAAGGTAGCGCCACCCAGGGCGCCGGTGTAAATGGACTCGGCGCTGATGTTGATGGTCACGTCGCCGTAGTTTTCCTTGACCAGCTTCTTGAGCTCCTTAACCGCAGCGTTGTTCTTGGCCACGCCGCCGGTGAAGGTGAACTGATCGGTGATGCCGCCGGCCCGCGAAATGATCGACATGGCGCGCAGGATGATGGCGCGGTGCAGACCGGCCAGAATATCCTCACGCTTTTCGCCGAGCGCCAGACGGTCGCGCAACTCGGCCCCTGCAAACACGGTGCAGGTCGAGTTGATACGGGTCGCCTTGGAGGCTTTTTCGGCAATCGGGCCCAACTCGTGCAGGCCGATGTTCATTTCGTCGGCGATGTAACCGAGGTAGCGGCCGCAACCGGCAGCACAACGGTCATTCATCTGGAAGTTCTCGACGATACCGTCCTTGTCGACCTGGATACCCTTGGTGTCCTGGCCGCCGATGTCGAGCACGGTACGGGTGTTGGGGAACATCATGTGCGCGCCCAAACCGTGACACAAAATTTCCGAGCGGATGTGCTCTTTCGGGAAGGGCAGACGAACCCGGCCATAACCGGTGCCGACCACATAGGTCTCTTCCATCTGAATGGCCAAAACCCGTTCAAGCGCCGCAGCGGCAACCTCTTCGGAAATTTCCAGCCCTTCAACTTCCTGAACCGCACGGTGCAGACCGGCCTTCAACTGCTGAGAGACCATTTCGTCATCGGGAACGATGTTTTCGATGTCGATGATCGCCTTGTCGTAGATGTTCAGCATGTGGTCGAAGCCGACATCCGCTTCCTTGGCGACTTCTTCACCAATGTTCATAAAGCGCGAACCGGCGATATCCTTAAAGAAGTCGGACTTACGGTCGGCGCCCGGAGCATAAATTTCCAGCGCTTCTTTCTCGATCCGTTGTAGAACCACTTCGATGGCCTCGCCCAACGCCTTTTTCATGTCGACGAAACGCGGATGATCAAGGAATTTCATGCAGCTTCCGCGCAGGTGGTTCAGTTCGGTAAGGAACTGTTCCATGCGGAAGTTACGCTCCAGGTCTTCCAGCAGGTTGTCACCGGCTTCACCGAGTTCGCTGTGGAACAGGTTGAAGCGGGCCCCGATTTTTGCTTCCTGCTTGGTCACCTCGGCGGCCACATCGTAGTTGGACCGCGAGTTGGTGATCCCCCGTCCGAGAAGTCGTTGATTCTCGTCCATCAGGACCGCCTTGGTGGTCGTCGACCCCAGGTCAATACCGATAAAAGTACGCATCTAGTCTGTCTCCCGGCTTAGGCCGCGACGGTGGCGGAACCGCCACCCCGGCGTTTTTGGTCGATCATCTGGAAGTAGCTTTCCAGACGGTTTTTGACGTTGGCCGCCGAGAAGTAGCGCGGGTCGACCAGGTCGGTTTCGATAAAGGCGCCCGGTTTGCCGGTGCGCTTTTCAACTTCCCGCATCATCATCAACTGACCGGCGGCAAAGCTGTTGCAGCTCTTGATCGAGTTAATCAGCAGGCCATCGGCGTCGTATTCTTCGACGTTGCGGGCCAGCATATCGACGCGGGTCGGCAGGTTGCGGTTGGTGTAGACGCCCAGGCAGTAGTCCGCGAGGCTTTCCAGCGGGTTCTGCGGGTCGTGACGGAAACCGTCGTAGTCGTACACGCCACCCACCTTGGTGTAGGAGCTCGCAACAACCACAGCGCCTTCTTCGTAGAACATCTTCCAGAAATCGCGGAACGAGGTCCAGTTGGGCGGACCTTCGACGACCAGACGATATTTTTCTTCCGCCATGTCGCCTTCCGGCGTCGCCGCGCCCAAACCTTTTTCAATCCGCTCTTCGATTTCGGCGCGCAGCAAGTCGTAGTATTCGACTGCGTCTTGCGTGCCCCGGAAAGCGGTGAAAATCGGGCCCATGTAGTAAACGCCACCGAAGTAGCAGTCGATGGGCGACGGCTTGCGCTTGGACTGCTCAAGCATCCAAACCATATTGTCTTCGGCTTTGGCCGACAGGGCGAGATATTCACGCAGACGGTCGATGTCGAACTTCTTGCCGCTCACCTGTTCCAGGGTCGGAATGACGTCTTCTTTCAACTGCTTGACGATGTAGTCGCGCATGTTTTTGGTTGGGCCGCCGTTGGCGTCGTAAGGCACCTGCAGCATAACCGTCGGACATTTGTATTCTTCACGCAGAAGCTCGAACCACTTCATAAAGGTAAAGCAGCCGGTATAGCTCAGCAAAAGCACGTCCGGGTTAGGGAAAGGCTTGCCGTTCGGCGCGATGTTGCCTTTAGCCATCTGACCGATGTCGGCCTTCACGTAGGTGCAAACGTCTTCCGAATGCCCGCTCCGCTCAGCTTCCATAATCATGCCGCCGGATTTTTTCCGCATGCCGTTTTGGATGGCGTTGATTTCCGGCAGGTTGTTGGCGATGTCAAAGCACATCAGCAGTTCGTTCAGGTTGCCCGGAACGAAGGTCGAAGAAACCTTATATTCACCGCTGGTGATCTTGTCGTAGTTCGCCGAAATCATTTCCTTCTGCTTAACCTGCGAAGGAGTCTTTTGTACGTCTTGGCTCATGTTGCGCTCCACTTAAAAGGGGGATTGGTCTAGCTCGGCACCGCCGCGACTAGGCCGCGCTCCACAGTTTGATGGTATCGGCGAAGGTGCCGGATTGCTCACGGATGGGCTGCATCTGGCCCGAGTTTTCCGCATACTTGAAGGAGATGTAGGGAACGTTGGTTTTCGCAAGTTTCCCAGCCAGCATCGGACGGTCCAGAAGGGCCGGATCGCAGAAGCTTGGGGCGGCGAAAATAACGCCCTCGGCACCGCGGTCACGCACCTTATCGACCAGCCATTGGCCTTTGATGTCGCCATTGGGCTCATACTTAGCCGCCGTATCGGACGAATGATGAATGAAGGCGTCAGTCAAATTACGCAGCGGATTACCGTCGGTCGGGACATCTTCCAGCAACCAACGGGTCACCAGCATGAAATCGTCGTCGACGATGTAGCAACCGGACATTTCGACCGATTTGATGAGGTTGAGCGGCGGCTGCTCGCAGAACGAACCGTTCATGATGATGCGGCAGTTGTCGCGCATCGGACGGTCTTCCTTCTCGGCGGCCTCCAGATAGTCCTTCATCAGCTGGGTGTGGTCTTCCGGCGGCAGCACCATGCCGGCGCGCATCAGCAGATACACTTCGTAGGACAACGCCTTCCAAGGGGTGTCGGCACGGAAATCGTAGACCTTGTTCACCCAACGGCGGTTCTCGTTGTAAACCTCGATGGAATTGGCGAGATCGGCATCGGTGATCTTGCGGCCGGAAAGCTCTTCGAGGCTGTGTTTCAATTCTTCCAGTTCATGGAAGTAGAAGTCGCCGCCCACGCCGTCTTTGTAGTTCTGGGGCACATCGAAGTATTTGACGAACTTCTTGTCCTCGTACATCAGCTGCCAGATACCCGAAAGGTTCCGGATAACATCGCAGATGGACGGGAACATCATACCGTCGACGAAATCGAGGCGCTTGGTAATCGCCAACTCGATGGTCGAGCGCGGAATACGGCAAATGTAGCTTTGGTAATAAGCGTCGCCGTGGATCACCTCCATATCCGCCCCACCGCCGAGAACTCCCAGCGGCAGCATACCGGCAGCGTGGATGATTTCACGGGGGACATAAACCGGCATATAGCCGATGACCTTGCGGCCAGGCTCCGCGTCTTTCCATTCACGGGCCTTGGTGAAGTCGATATCCTCGAAAATCTCTTGGCAGTAATCGACGATTCCTTGGACGGTTTTCTCGTACATAATTAGCGGTTCTCCCAGTTGGCCGAGCGCTTCTCAAGGAAAGCGTTCAGTCCCTCTACTGCATCATGGGTGGACATAAGGCCATCAAGGTACAAAGCCTCGACCCGGTCCAGTTTGGCGCAAACGCGGTCTATATATTCACCACGTGCCGCTTGCACGGCGTAGCGCAGGACGCTCGCGCTTTGCGGCGCGAGATGTTTATCGAAATAGGAAAGCGCTTCGCCTTCCGGGTCTCCGGCCACCCGGTCGACCAGCCCCATGGCGAGAGCTTCATCGGCCTTAACCGAGCGTCCGGAGAACAAGAGATCCTCGGCGACCGCCTGACCCACCCTTTCGGGCAGAGACAGGACG
>Ga0209578_10000537_pt1 | contig 45509 bp, 43 predicted proteins | sample tdAd472_FD_187127 | JGI IMG/M metagenome (GOLD analysis project Ga0209578, IMG submission 187127) | Marine sediment microbial communities from the Atlantic coast under amendment with organic carbon and nitrate - tdAd47.2 (SPAdes)... | ecosystem: Environmental > Aquatic > Marine > Coastal >...
ACGGCTTCGTCGTGATCGAAAAATCCCTGCCCGCGAATGTGGAGATGAGCCACCAGTCATTGTTCGACGGCTCGCTCGAAGGCATCCGGGTAACCGACGCGCCGGTGTTTTCGGTCCAGTACCACCCCGAGGCGTCCCCCGGCCCCCATGACAGCCACTATCTGTTCGAGCGGTTCGTCGCGATGATTGACGGACAAGGCTGACCATGCCCAAACGCACCGACCTCAAGACCATCATGATCGTGGGCGCCGGGCCGATCATCATCGGCCAGGCCTGCGAGTTCGACTATTCGGGCACCCAGGCGGTAAAGGCGTTGAAGGACGAGGGCTACCGGGTCGTGCTGGTGAACTCGAACCCGGCGACGATCATGACCGACCCGGAATTCGCCGACGCCACCTATGTCGAGCCGATCACGCCGGAGATGGTGACCAAGATCCTCGAGGCCGAGCGGCCCGACGCCATCCTGCCGACCATGGGCGGCCAGACCGCGCTCAACACCTGCCTGACCCTGGCCCGCGACGGCACGTTCGAGCGGCTGGGCATCGAGATGATCGGCGCGCGCGCCGATGTCATCGACAAGGCCGAGGACCGGCTGCAGTTCCGCGAGGCGATGGACAAGATCGGTCTGGAATCGCCGCGCTCCATGCAGGTCAACAACCGCAAGGACGCCGAGACCGCCCTCGACATGGTGCGCCTGCCCGCGATCATCCGCCCGAGCTTCACGCTCGGCGGCCAGGGCGGCGGGATCGCCTACAACCGCGAGGAATTCTTCGAGATCGTCATGGGCGGGATCGACGCCTCACCGGTCAGCGAGGTGCTGGTCGAGGAATCGGTGCTCGGCTGGAAGGAGTATGAGATGGAGGTCGTCCGCGACAAGGCGGACAATTGCATCATCATCTGCGCGATCGAGAATATCGACCCGATGGGCGTGCACACGGGCGATTCCATCACGGTGGCCCCGGCGCTGACCCTGACCGACAAGGAATACCAGATCATGCGCGACGCCTCGATCGCGTGCCTGCGCGAGATCGGGGTGGAGACCGGCGGCTCGAACGTGCAGTTCGCCATCAATCCGAAGAACGGGCGCATGGTGGTGATCGAGATGAACCCGCGGGTCAGCCGCTCGTCGGCACTGGCGTCCAAGGCGACCGGCTTTCCCATCGCCAAGATCGCGGCGAAGCTCGCGGTCGGCTACACCCTCGACGAGCTGACCAACGAGATCACCGGCACGACGCCGGCCAGCTTCGAGCCCACCATCGACTATGTCGTCACCAAGATGCCGCGCTTCACCTTCGAGAAGTTCCCGGGCACCGAGGCGACCCTGACCACGTCCATGAAGTCGGTCGGCGAGGTGATGTCGATCGGCCGCACCTTCGCCGAGAGCCTGCAGAAGGCCTACCGCTCGATGGAAACCGGGCTGACCGGCCTGAACGAGGTGACGATCCCCGGCGCGCACACCGCCAAGGGCATCGACGAGGACGCGGTGTTCGCCGCGCTCGGACAGCCCACGCCCGAACGGCTGCTGAACATCGCCCAGGCCTTCCGCCTCGGCATTTCCGCCGACGACATCCAGCGCGTCACCCATTTCGACCCGTGGTTCCTGAACCAGATCTCGGCCATCGTGCAGGCCGAAACACATGTGCGCGAGGCCGGCCTGCCCGAGAATTTCGACGGCCTGATGCGGCTCAAGCGGATGGGCTTTTCCGATGCGCGACTGGCCGAACTGTCGGACCGGGGCGAGGCCGAGGTCGCCGCGCTGCGCGACAAGCTCGACCTGCACCCCGTGTTCAAGCGGATCGACACCTGCGCGGCCGAGTTCCCGAGCCAGACCCCATACATGTATTCCGCCTATGAGGGTGATTCCGCCCTGCCCGGCGAGTGCGAGGCGGAGCCGAGCGATCGCGAGAAGATCATGATTCTCGGCGGCGGACCGAACCGGATCGGCCAGGGGATCGAGTTCGACTATTGCTGCGTCCACGCCGTCTTCGCGCTCGAGGAGGCCGGCTATGAGACGATCATGGTCAACTGCAACCCGGAGACCGTGTCGACCGACTACGACACGTCCGACCGGCTGTATTTCGAGCCGCTGACCGCCGAAGACGTGATCGAGATCTGCAAGCTCGAACAGACGAAGGGCAACTTGAAGGGTGTGATCGTTCAGTTCGGCGGCCAGACCCCGCTCAAGCTGGCCCACGCGCTGGAGGCGGCCGGCATCCCGATCCTCGGCACCTCGCCCGACGCGATTGATCTGGCCGAGGACCGCAAGCGGTTCCAGAAGCTGATCCAGGACCTGGAATTGCGCCAGCCTGAAAACGCGATCGCCACGAGCGCCGAGGAAGCGCTGGAAGCGGCAGAGGCACTTGGCTTCCCGATCCTGATCCGGCCTTCCTATGTGCTCGGCGGGCGGGCCATGGAGCTGGTCCACGGCATGGACGCGCTGACCCGCTACATCAACGAGGCGGTGCGCGTGTCGGGCACCAGCCCGGTGCTGCTCGACCGGTATCTGCAGGACGCCATCGAGGTGGATGTCGACGCGCTCTGCGACCGCGAGGGCAACGTCCATGTCGCGGGCATCATGGAGCATATCGAGGAGGCGGGAATCCACTCCGGCGACAGCGCCTGCTCCCTGCCCCCCTATTCACTCAGCGCACCCGTGCTCACCGAGATTCGACGCCAGACCGAAGTCCTCGCGCGCGCGCTCGACGTGCTGGGCCTGATGAATGTGCAGTATGCGGTGAAGGACGAGGAGGTCTACCTGATCGAGGTGAACCCGCGCGCCAGCCGCACCGTGCCCTTCGTCGCGAAGGCGACCGGCGTGGCGATCGCCAAGATCGCGGCACGCCTGATGGCCGGTGAGATGCTTGCCGATTTCGACCTGCAGGATCATTCAATCCCGCCGGGCCATGTCGCGGTCAAGGAAGCGGTCTTCCCGTTCGCACGCTTCCCGGGGGTCGACACGATCCTGGGCCCCGAGATGAAATCCACCGGCGAGGTGATGGGCCTCGATCGTGATTTCGGCCATGCCTTCGCGAAATCCCAGCTCGGCAGCGGCACCGTGGTGCCGGTCGGCGGCCGGGTGTTCATCTCCGTGCGCGAGCGCGACAAGGACGCGATGGTCGAATTGTCACGCGGCCTCGTGGAGATGGGTTTCGAAATCGTCGCCACCAGCGGCACCGCGCGCCACCTGGCCGAGAACGGCATTCCGGTCGACACGATCAACAAGGTGCTTGAGGGGCGGCCGCACATCGTCGATGCGATGCAGAACGGCGATATACAACTGGTTTTCAACACCACCGAGGGTGCGCGTTCGATCGCCGACAGCTACAGCCTGCGCCGTACGGCCCTGAATCAGCGCATTCCCTACTACACCACGGTCGCGGGTGCGCGGGCCGCGGTGGCGTCAATTCGCGCAATGCGCAGCGGCGCACTTGAAGTCGCGCCACTTCAGTCGTATTTTAGTACCGACTTTTGAACGGCTTAGGCCCGCTGGATGTCCGCATTACGCCAAAATGGCTTGGTGCGGCCCGAGGCGGGTGTTTTAGTCTGTCGTTCGTAACAATTTATCGTTCGTAACAACGATCGAAAAGCGGTCGAATCATGGATAAAATCCCAATGACTCCGGAGGGCCACGAGGCCCTTCAAGAAGAGTTGAAAAACCTCAAGACCGTCGAACGTCCGGCGATCGTGAAGGCCATCGCGGCTGCGCGCGAACACGGTGATCTCTCGGAGAACGCCGAGTATCATGCTGCGCGCGAACGCCAGAGCTTTGTCGAAGGCCGCATCGGCGAGCTAGAGGACACCACCAAGCGCGCCGAAATCATCGACACGTCGAAGCTCAAGGGCAAGACCGTGCGGTTCGGTGCCAAGGTGAAACTCGCCGATGAAGAGACCGACGAGGAAAACACCTATCAGTTGGTGGGTGAATTCGAAGCCGACATCGAGAAGAACAAGATTTCGATCATGTCGCCGCTCGGCAAGGCCCTGATCGGTCGCGAGACGGGGGACAGTGTCGAGGTCACCACGCCGAATGGCGTGCGCTACTTCGAAGTGGTGTCCGTCCGCTTTCGTTAGGCCCCGCCCGTCAAAAAGTGTGCGGCCTATCCCTCGGGGTCGTCCACCGGGACGCCCGAAGCGTATTTTGAACTCCGGATCACTTGGAACGTCTGCACCGTCGAGACATGAGGTACCCCTGTCAGGCGGGTGGTCAGTTCGTTTTCATGAGCGGTGTTCCGGGCCACGAACCGCAGCATGAAATCGCCGCCGCCGCGGATCATGTCGCAGCGGCGCACCTCGGGCCAATCGGCCACGACGCGTTCAAACTCGGACAACACGGCATCGGATTGGCTATCGAGCCCGACCAGCGCGTGGAACGCGACCTCATAGCCAAGCTGCTCGGCTTCGAGTTCGGCGTGATAGCCCGTGATATATCCGGCCGATTCCAGGGCGCGGACCCGGCGCAGGCATGGCGGTGCGGAAATTCCCGCACGTCGCGCAAGTTCGACATTGGTGATACGGCCTTCATCGCGAAGATTGCGAAGAATACGCCGGTCGATCGCATCGAGTTTCACTTTGCGGTTCAGGGCGCCCTCGCCCCCCCGATCACTGTCCGGCATTCTGTGCACTCTCCAGGATGACCCGGCTTTTGTTACGCGGGACTCGCAATGGGAATCAGCCATTGCTCCGCTTATAGTCACCGTTACAGTCGAACCGGATGCTAGCAGATTGAAATTATATTTCAAACGCAAGCTTGCTCAAATTGCGCCGAATTCCCGGCGATACAACCAAAGTCGATGACCGTGGCGCCCAATCCCCAATCCTGCTGGATTCTGACCGACGGCAAGATCGGCATGGTGAACCAGTGCCTCGGCCTCGCCCGCACACTGGGCCATGATCCGGACATCAAGACTGTTGATCTGCGCCGCCCCTGGGCATGGCTGCCGCCGACGTTGGTCCCGGCACGAACCTGCGTCGTGACCGCCGATTCCACGCCGCTCGTGCCACCCTGGCCCGACCTGTTGATCGCGTCGGGCCGAAAATCGGTGGCGCCGGCCCAGGCCATCCGCAGGGCCAGCGGCGGGCGGACCTTCTGTGTCCAGATCCAGGATCCCGGTATCGCGGTCGGGTCGTTCGACCTCGTCGTCGCACCGGCCCATGACCGCCTGGACGGCGACAATGTGGTGACAACTCTCGGGGCGATGCAGGGCGTCGACCCTGCGGCGCTCGAGGCCGCGCGGGTGGCGTTTGCCGAGCGGGTGGCACCCCTGCCCCGCCCGCTTGCCGGCGTCCTCCTGGGGGGCGATAACGCGGTGTACCGCATGACGCCGGCATTGGGTGAAACGCTGGCCGCGCAATTGCGCGCGCTCGCGGTTGACCAGGGCTGGGGTCTGGCAATCACGCCGTCCAGGCGCACGCCGGAATTCGTGCTCACCGCGATCCGGTCGGCGCTCGCCGGGCTGGATGTCGATATCTGGGACGAAACCGGCCCGAATCCGTATCTGGGCTTTCTCGCCCATGCGGATTCGATCATCGTGACCGGTGATTCCGTAAACATGGTCAGTGAGGCCGCCGCCACGGGCAAACCGGTTCATGTGGTCCAGCTGGAGGGCGGCTCGAAAAAATTTGATCGCTTCCACGATGCCATGGCGGCGCGCGGCATCACGCGCGTCTTCTCGGGTGCGCTCGAACAATGGACCTACGAACCGCCCGACGACATGGCCGTGGTCGCAAACGAAATCCGAAAGCGGATGGCAAGCCGGAGCTGAGTCCGCATCATTTGCATTCGCGTGAGTCGCGATTTAAGAGACGAGTATGTCAGTCATCGACTTCGCAGCCCTGGGATCAGCCCCCGTCGGACGTGACCCGTTCGACCACGTCCTCGTACCGGGCCTGATCTCCGCGGATGCCCTGCGCGCGGCCAATGAGGACTTTCCGGCCATCGAACGTCCGGGCAGCTTTCCCACAACCCAGCTTCGCTATGGCCCCGGTTTCGCAGCCCTGCTGACGGCGCTTCAGGGGCCCGAAATGGCGGCGGCGCTGGGCGAGAAACTCGGTGTGGATCTGAAGAACAAACCGACCATGGTCACCGTCCGCGGGCGCGCCAGGCCGACAGACGGCAAGATCCATACGGATTCATCCGGCAAGCTGGTCACGGTCCTGCTCTATATGAACCCGTCATGGGAAGAGCCGGGCGGCCAGCTTCGTCTGCTCCGCAGCCCCGACGATCTCGACGACTATGCGGTCGAAGTGCCGCCCGACGAAGGCACGCTTCTCGCCTTCCCCTGTATTCCCAACGCCTGGCACGGGCATCAGCCCTTCGACGGCGAGCGCCGCACGATCCAGCTGAACTGGGTCGTCAGCAAGCGATACAAGCTGCGCGAGCAGGTGCGACACTCAATCTCCGCATTCTTCAAGAAACTCGCGAGATAACTGGCGCGCCATGACGCTCAATATCGATACCTTTTCGAACATCAAGGGCGGCTTCCCCTTCTTCAAGGCCGCGGGCCACCCGGCGGCGGCACCGCTGGCAAAGGCCATGATCGCGCGCCTCGCCGCGGCCCGCGCCATCGCGATTTACGACCCTTCGGGTTTCGCGCCGGCCCTCGCGGAACTGTTCCCGCTCGCCGCGCTCCCGATCCGGGAGGTCCTGGTCCAGGATCTGTCGGCGCTGGGCCGGCCGGTGCTGGGCAACACGACGCAGCCGGTAACCGATCTCGCATCGTCCGGCGCTTCGCATCTGCTGGTCGTCGCCTTCGACGCCGACAAGGTGGTGCGCGATATCTCTCATCTCTTGCCCGAAGGCATGGAGATCGTCACGCTCGACGCGCTTCGGCTGCCGAAGAACCGGCTGACCAACAAGAGCCGCTATCTCGATCCGCTCAACTTCGCCACGAACTTCGCCTTTTTCCGCGACATCCCCGATGGGCGGGGCGGGCGATTGCACACCCGCGTGGCAACGGCCAACTACTGGCATCGCTATGGCGGCGCGAACGTCACGCTGTGGCTGACACTGATTGACGAGAACGGGGAGACCCGCGCCGAATGGGATCTGGCATTGCCCGACGCGCCGGGCGGCGTGACGATCGACAGCGCCGATGTCTGCGCCCGGTTCGGGCTCGACGACTTCACCGGCCAGCTCTTCATCCATGCCATCGGCGCGACCGGGCACGACATCGTCAAATACGCGCTCGACACCTTTGGCGACGATCCGCGCGACCTGTCCTGCACCCATGACGCCAACGCCTGGCCCGCCGATTTTTATGCCGGCCTGCCCGCCCCCAGGTCCGATGAACGGGTGCTGTTGTGGATCCAGAACAGCCACCCCTGTCCGATCCCGGCCGGGGCCGTCGGCCTGAATTTCATGGGGGACGACAAGAGGGCCTGGCTCGACCGCGAGATCCCGCCCTTCGGGACCTACGCGCTCGACACCGCCGACCTGCTCCCCGATGCGCAATGGCCGGCACAGATCGAGATCCACGCAGGCAAGCATTTCGTGCGCCCGCGATACGAGATCGAGTCCCGCCTGAATGATCAGGTCGAGCGCCGCCGCACGGCCCATGCGAATGTGGAGCGCATCGACCTCGAACCCGACCCGCGCATCGCCGAGATCGGCAATCTGATGGGCAAGGGTTTCATCCTGCCGGCGCCGATCCTGCCGCGGGACGATTTCCGCTCGATCGCCTTGCCCACGCCCATGTCGACCACCCAGGACACCCTGCCGCTGCGCGCGCTGTTTTATGACGCCGCCGGACAGGAAGTCGGCCAGCATGAGTTCGGCGAGCTCGCGCGATCCGACAGCGCAGCACTCGACATCGACGACGCACTCAACGGGGCCGATGTGCTGCGCGGCGACGCCGGGCATATGGAACTGATCTATGATTTCGGCGTCGCGACGCGCGGCGTCGATGGCTGGCTGCACGGGCTGTTCCGCTACGAGGCGCGCGCGTCCGGCCATGCGGCGGAGACCAGTTTCGGTGCGCATATCTTCAACACGGTCCTGACCTGGAACAACGAGCCGCAATCCTATTCCGGCGCGCCACCGGGCCTGTCGACGCGGCTGTATTTGCGCACCGACCCGGCGATGGCGGTCGGCGGCGGTGACCTCGACACCTTCTGTCACCTGATCTATCCCGCATCGACCCCGTGGCACCCCATGTCGGAGACGCAGCTGCTGCTGCATGATGGCGCCGGCCATGTGGTGGCGGAGGAAACCCTGCGCGTCGCCTGCGGCGGGTCCGTGCACTTCCGCCTCTCCGACACATTCGATGCCAAGGCCCGCGCGGCGGCGGCCGAACCGGGTGCGGCCGGCGGCGGGTATGTGCTGATCCGCGACACAACGTGCCGGCTTTTCGGATATCATGGTCTGATCGCGCGCGACGGCAGCGCCTTTTCGCTCGATCACATGTTCGGGTTCTGACCCGAACACATACCGGATTACCGTATGGCGTTATTTATCAGTTGATAAATAATATTGCCCGCGGAAAACGGGCATTCTGACTTGGGGGGTCACATGAAATTTCACGCATTCTCGTCCGCTGTTCTGGCGGTGCTGTTCATCACTGTGGGGCTGGGCGCGCCGCGCGCTTCCGCGGAGACGCTGCTGGAGCGCGGCACCTATCTGATGGAATCGATCGTCGCCTGCGGCAACTGCCACACGCCCCAGGGCCCGAACGGCCCGATCGCCGGCAAGAATCTGGCCGGCGGCCTGGTCTTCGAAGAGCCCGGGTTTGTCGCGGTTGCGAGCAATATCACCCCGGACCGCGAGACCGGAATCGGCGGCTGGACCGACGCGCAGATCATCGCCTCGATCCGCGAGGGCAAGCGCCCGGACGGTTCGACCATCGGCCCGCCGATGCCCATCGAGATGTATCGCGGCCTGTCCGACTGGGACGTGCAGGCGATCGTCGCCTATCTGCGCACGGTCAAACCGGTGCGCAACGTGGTGCAGAAGTCCAAGTACGAATTCCCGCTGCCGCCGGCCTATGGCCCGCCGGTCGGGTCCGTGGCGTCCGTATCTCCGGACGACCCGGTCGCATATGGCGCCTATCTGGCCGGGCCGGCCGGGCATTGCATGGAATGCCACACGCCGTTCGCCAAGCCCGGGATGCGCGACTTCGAGAACAAGCTCGGTGCGGGCGGGGCCGAGTTTCACGGCCCCTGGGGCGTCAGTGCATCGACGAACATCACGCCCACAAACCTGGGTGATCGAAGCTACGCCGACATCAAGAAACTGATCACGACCGGCACCCGGCCGGACGGCTCGCGGATGGCGCCGCCGATGGCGTATCCGTTCTACGCCAACATCAAGGAGGACGACCTTCGGGCGATCGTCGCCTATCTGCGCACGCTGCCGGCGAAATAGTTGGGAACGATCATGGCCGAGAAAGAATTCGACATCACGACCCCCGACGGGGTCATGCCCAGCTTCGCCGCCTGGCCCGACCCGGGGGAGCATGGCGACGGCCCCTACCCGGTGATCGTCATGTATATGGACGCGCCGGGCATCCGCGAGGAGCTGCGGGACTTCGCCCGGCGGATCGCCGCGCAGGGTTACTACGCGGTGCTGCCGGACCTGTATTACCGGCTCGGGCTGCTGCGCTTTAACCTGGCCGAACGCACCGAGAAGATGGGCGAGATGATCTTCGCCGCCTGGCACAGCCTGACCAATGCGGGCGTGGCCAGCGACACCGGCGCGATCCTGTCGGCCCTGGGCGACGATCCCGCAGCGTCGGACGGGCCCATGGGTTGTGTCGGCTACTGCATGAGCGGTGCGTTTATCACCACCGTCGCCGGGCGTTTTCCCGACCGCTTCGCCGCGAATGTGTCGCTCTATGGCGTGTGGATCGTCACCGAGCATGACGATTCCCCGCACCTGCTGGCACCGCAGATCGAGGGCGAGATGTATTACGCCTTCGCCGAACATGATCAGTGGGTGCCCGACAGCGTGATCCCCGATCTGACGGCGGCGCTGGACTCGGCCGGCGTACCCCACGAGATCGAGACCTTCCCCGGCACCGAACACGGCTTCGCCTTCCCCCAGCGCCCGGTCTATCACGAAGCGTCCGCCGAAATCGTCTGGGGCAAGATGTTCGACCTCTACGCCCGCGTACTGGGCTAAAAGCGCCAAATTCACGCCGTCAGACTTGCGCTCGGCTGCCCGCCTTGGGACACTCGCCGGCAACGAAAACAACCGCGTATCCGGGAGAAAACACCATGGAAACCCGCGCCGCCGTCGCCCTCGAGGCCGGCAAGCCCCTGAGTATCGAAACGGTCAATCTGGACGGCCCGCGCGACGGCGAGGTGCTCGTCGAGATCAAGGCGACGGGAATCTGCCACACGGACGAATTCACCCTGTCGGGCGCCGATCCCGAGGGGCTGTTCCCGGCGATCCTCGGCCATGAGGGCGCAGGTGTGGTCGTCGATATCGGCAAGGGCGTCACCTCGGTGAAGAAGGGCGACCATGTGATCCCGCTCTACACACCCGAATGCCGGGAGTGCGACTATTGCACCTCGGGCCGCACCAATTTGTGCCAGGCGATCCGCGAGACCCAGGGCCAGGGCCTGATGCCCGACGGCACGTCGCGCTTCTCGATCGGCAAGGACCGGCTGTTCCACTATATGGGCACCTCGACCTTCTCGAATTACACGGTGCTGCCGGAGATCGCGGTGGCCAAAGTACGCGAGGACGCGCCGTTCGAGAAGATCTGCTACATCGGCTGCGGCGTGACCACGGGCATTGGTGCTGTGATCAACACTGCCAAGGTCGAGCCGGGCGACAATGTTGTCGTGTTCGGCCTCGGCGGCATCGGCCTCAACGTGATCCAGGGCGCGCGCCTCGTGGGTGCCAACAAGATCGTGGGCGTGGACCTGAACCCCGGCCGCCGGGCCATCGCCGAGGCCTTCGGCATGACCCATTTCGTGAACCCGTCCGAGGTCGAGGGCGATCTGGTTCCCTATCTGGTCGACCTCACCGACGGCGGGGCGGATCATTCCTTCGAATGCATCGGCAATGTCGAGGTGATGCGCCAGGCGCTGGAATGCTGTCACAAGGGTTGGGGCAAATCGACGATCATCGGCGTCGCGCCCGCGGGGGCGGAGATCGCCACGCGGCCGTTCCAGCTGGTGACGGGCCGCACCTGGCAGGGCACCGCGTTCGGCGGGGCCAAGGGCCGCACGGATGTGCCGAAAATCGTCGACTGGTACATGGACGGCAAGATCAACATCGACGATTTGATCACCCATGTGATGCCGCTCGACGAAATCAACAACGCCTTCGACCTGATGCACAAGGGTGAGTCGATCCGCAGCGTCGTGACGTTCTGACGCGATATTCTGAACCTGATTTCACGGGTGAGTTTCCGGCAGGTGGCTTGCCACCCGCCGGTGCCCCGACTATCTAACTGTTAACAAAGAGGCACCCGCGCGTCCGCGCGCGCCGCCCGCAACAACGAAACCAGAGGACGCTCCCCTATGTCCGAGACCCATCATTCCAAGGTTCTGATCCTCGGTTCCGGCGCCGCCGGCTGCACGGCGGCGATCTACGCCGCGCGCGCGAACCTCCAGCCGATCATGGTGCATGGCATGCAGCCGGGCGGTCAGCTGACCATCACGACCGAGGTGGAGAATTATCCGGGCTTTGCCGACGTGATTCAGGGGCCATGGCTCATGGAGCAGATGGTTGAGCAGGCCGAGAAGGTCGGCACGAAGATGTTCGACGATTTGATCGTCGATGTGGATTTCAGCACCCACCCCTTCACCTGCACCGGCGATTCCGGAGATGTGTACACCGGCGACACCGTCATCGTGGCGACCGGCGCATCGGCCAAGTGGCTGGGCCTGGAGAGCGAGCAGAAATTCTCCGGCTTTGGCGTATCGGCCTGTGCGACCTGCGATGGTTTCTTCTACCGCGACAAGCCGGTCGCGGTGATCGGCGGCGGCAACACGGCCGTCGAGGAAGCGCTGTTCCTGACCAATTTTGCCTCCAAGGTGACGCTGATTCACCGGCGCGACGAACTACGCGCCGAGAAAATCATGCAAGACCGGCTGATGCGCCACGAGAAGATCGATGTCGCCTGGGACACGGTTCTGGAAGAGGTCGTGGGCACCCAGGACCCGCCGGGCGTGACCGGGGCCAAACTCAAGAATGTCAAAACCGGCGACAGCCAGGACCTGGAAGTGGACGGCGTTTTCATTGCCATCGGCCATGACCCGAACACCAAGGTGTTCCAGGGCAAACTCGGCATGGATGACGAGGGCTACCTGATCACCGCGCCCGACAGCACGGCGACCAACATCCCCGGTGTGTTCGCCGCGGGCGACGTCAAGGACAAGATCTACCGTCAGGCCGTAACAGCGGCGGGCATGGGCTGCATGGCCGCGCTCGAAGCCGAGAAGTACATCGCGGCGCATGAAGACGCGGCCGCACAGGACGCCGCCGAGTAATCCGACGCACACGCATTGCGCATTGCGCACGCCCCAAGGGGGAGCGGCCATATGGCCATGGATTGGGACAAACTGCGGATCTTTCACGCCGTCGCAGACGCGGGCAGTTTCACCCACGCGGGCGAAACCCTGCATCTGAGCCAGTCTGCCGTCAGCCGGCAAATCAGCTCGCTTGAGGATAGCCTGGGCTCGCGGTTGTTTCATCGCCATGCGCGGGGCCTGATCCTGACCGAACAGGGCGAGTTGCTTTACCGGACCGTGCACGACGTCTTTGCCAAGCTGACCATGGTCGAGGCCCGGCTGACGGATTCCCAGGAACGCCCGCAAGGCCCCCTGAAAATCGCCACGACCGTCGGCCTGGGCTCGCTTTGGCTGACGCCGCGAATCACCGAATTCATCGAAATGTATCCGGACATCGAGGTGACCCTGATCACCACCGACGAAGAGCTCGACGTCTCGATGCGTGAGGCCGATTGCGCCATCCGCCTGACACCGCCGACCCAACCCGACCTGATCCAGCGCCGCCTCACACGGGTCCACACCCATGTGTTTGCGTCGCCGGAATATCTGCAAAACCGCGGCATGCCCGAAAAAGTCCGGGACCTGGCAAACCATGACCTGGTCGTCTACGGCGAAGACCTCGCCATGCCGGCGCCGAACATCAACTGGTTGCTGAATGCGGTGCGCGACGCCACGAATGAGGAACCCCATAAGGTTCTGACCCTGAACAATCTCTACGGCATGTTCCGTGCCGTCGAGACCGGGGTCGGCGTGGCCGGATTGCCGGACTTTTTGGCCCGCGAGGCGAAAAACCTGGTGCGAATCCTGCCCGAGCTCGAGGGGCCGGGGAACGATGCGTATTTCGTATATCCCGAGGAGATGCGGAATTCCCAACGAATCGCGGTTTTCCGGGATTTCCTGTTGCGCAAGGTCTCCGAAACGCGATTCTAACCAGCGGGAATCACACAAGCTTTTGAAAACAAACGTTTCCGAGCCATGCAAAATACGCAGGTCTGGTTAACGCTTTACCGGTCTCCTCGTCGGCACATCGGCGCACTATCTATTGTCTACACACGGTGCAACACGCACCACGCCGCTGGTTTGTCCCTCCCAGTAAACCAGTGGCCTTCGAGGCCGCCGAACACGGCCTCGGCGTCTCCCAAGGCGTAATGCCTCCCTGTTCAACTGCCGGGCCCCTCGGGGCCCGGCTTTATTTTTGCCCATTCGGGCGTCGGGAGGTCCGCTCAGGCCCGGGCCTGGATCGGCGGACAGGGCACAGTTCCATAGGAGCAAAACACGCAGCAATCGCCCTGCCGGGCACGCAGCACGTTTCCGCAACCCTTGCAGTCATAAAAGAACTGGCACGCGTCCTGCGGCATCGTCTCGACCTCGCGATGCCCACAGTCCGGACAGGTGATCTCGGATGTCGCGACAATTTCAGTCATGACGTCGCCACCTTCCGGCGTGTGCGTCTAACGGAAATAGACGTCGCTTGCGTCCGGCGGGTACATGCCGGCGACAAACTCGCCATAGCCGTTATAGAGCCTGGTCGGGACCCGATCGCGCTGGCTACCGCCCAGAAGCCACTCGGTGGCCTGGCTCCAACGCGGATGGTCGATCTCCGGATTGACGTTGGCCCAGAAGCCGTACTCCTTGTCCTGTAGCGACTCCCAGAAAGTCTTGGGCTGCTGATCGGTGAAGGAGAATCGGATCACCGACTTGATGGATTTGAAGCCATACTTCCAGGGCACCGCCAAGCGGATCGGCGCGCCGTTTTGGGGCCGCACGGGCTTGCCGTACATCCCGGTCACAAGGAAGGCGAGGTCGTTGGTCGCCTCTTCCATCGTCAGGCCTTCCTGATAGGGCCACGGGTACCAGAATTGTCGCAAGCCCGGCATCTCCGCCTTGCTCTCGGCGATCGTCTGCATCATCACATACTTGGCGCCGGACGTCGGCCGCGCCATATCGACCAGCTGCTTCATCGCAAACCCGGACCAGGGCACGGTCATGGCCCAGGCCTCGACACAGCGATGGCGATAGACCCGCTCTTCCAGTTGGACCTGCTTCAACAGATCATCAATCCCGATCTCAAATTCCTTTTCGACCATACCGTCGATGATGATGTTCCAGGGTCGGGTCTGGAGGCGCTGCGCGGCGCGCGCAATTTGCTTGTGGGAGCCAAATTCATAGAAGTTGTTATAGGAGGTCGCCTCGGACTCTTCGGTCAGCGCGCGATCGACCGTGTATTTCTCGTTGCGCGGCACGGGATAAAGGCCGGCCGACGGATCGGAATCCGTCGCCGCCATCGCCATGCCGGCCGGTAAAATGCTTGCGGTCGCCGCGATGGCGGGGGCAATGCCCAGCGCCTTCACGATCTGGCGCCGGTTGAGATAGATGTCCTCGGGTGTGACCGCACTCTCGGGCAGTTCCCAGCCCTTCTTCACCTTGACCAGCATTTCAATCTCCGTTCGTGCCTGCGCCAAAATACGCCGCGTGACCCTACGATGGGGGTGCGCACGCGTGAAAACAAGTCACGGCTGCTTGAAAACACCGAAACGGAATAAATTAGCGATACCGGTGTTATTCGCCAGAAATCAGGGATAAATCACGCGGTTTGTGGTGCCGAAAGCCGCGCCACGGGTTCATCCCGGATCGGCCAGTGGAGCGCTGCGGCGAGCAGCCCGAGCAGGATCGAGGTGTACCAGACCGCGTTGTAGTTGCCGGTCACATCGAAGTTCAGGCCGCCGAGCCAGGCCCCCAGAAACGCGCCGACCTGATGGCTGAAAAACACCAGACCGAACAGCATGCCCAGATGCCGTGCGCCGAACATCTTCGCGACCACGCCGCTGGTCAGCGGCACCGTTGAGAGCCACAACAGCCCGAACACGCCCGAGAAGATGTAGATCGTCATCTCGGTCTTGGGCATCAGCATCAGCCAGGCGATCAACAGCGCGCGCGCCAGGTAGATCAGGCTCAACAGATTTTTCTGCTTGAAGCGGTTGCTCAACACGCCCGCCATATAGGTCCCGAGGATGTTGCCGCCGCCGATGACGGTCAGCGCGGTCCCGCCCACGCCGACGGCGAGCCCGCACCAGGCGACGAAGCCCGGCAGATGGGTACCGATGAAGGTGACGTGGAAGCCGCAGACGAAGAAGCCCGCGACCAGCAGAAGATAGCCGCGATGCTTGCGCGCCTCGCCGAGCGCCTGGGTCCAGCTCTGGGGGGCAATGCCGGCCTCATCGATGGCCTTGCCACGCATCATGCCGCCGAGCGGAATCATCAGGGCCACGACCGCCGCCGTCGCCAGGAGCGACCATTCCCAGCCGAAACCGCCAATCAAAACCTGTGTGACCTTGGGCAATACGAACGGGCCCAGCGCGCCGATGGTGCTGACGATGGCCAGCGCATAGGTGCGTTTTTCGGGCACGACGAGGCGCGCGACCGCACCATACACGACGGAGATGCCCGCACCGCTCATGCCAAGGCCGATGAGCACGCCGCCGGAGATCAACAACTCCGTCGGCGTGACGGCGCTCGCCATGCCGACAACGCCGAGGGCATAGAGCAGCCCGCCCCCCATGATCACCTTGCCGGAGCCGTATCGATCGGCAAGCCCGCCCGCGATCGGCTGGAACGCGCCCCAAATGAGGTTTTGCAGCGCCATGGCGAGACCGAACAACTCACGGCTCCACTCAAGATCAACGGTCATCGGGACCAGGAAGAACCCCATACCCTGGCGCACCCCGAGGGCCACCGCGAGCAGGCCAGCACCTGCGCCCATGACGATAAGCTGTTTTCGGCCAAGTGCCTGCGACATGGGGGGACCTTCCGGCGAGAGGAGCTCAAAATATGCGCCGAAACCCAGAGGATCCGGCACACAAGATTATGTGATGCAGGGAACATCGGTTGCGCGCGCCCAAAAGTCGAGCCCATGGCCGACGAATGCACCCGAGCCTAGAGCTCCTGACCGCGCACCCGCAGCTTCAGGTTACGGATGAGATCGGAAATACCCGGAAGCCGGGGATGCACTTCGACCGCCCGCTCGAACGCCCGCAGGGCCGCCTCGCCGTTGCCGCGCAAAATCTCGATCTGCCCGAGACCGCTGAGCGCGCCGAAATGCCGGGGCTCAAGCGCCAGCGTCATTTCCACGTCCGCCGTCGACAAGGCAAGCTTGCCCTGAATGAAATAGACGGTCGCGCGCTTGTTCCAGGCCTCGGCATAGTCGGGCGCCTGATCGATCAGCGCGGTGTAGACCTCCACCGCATCGTCGAAACGGCGATCCGCCATGGCCTTGATGCCGATATGCATCAACCGTGTGTTCTCGGTGTTCTCATGCTGGATCCAGGTCGTCCAGATCAGACTTTCGGCCGCCCGTATCTCGATCTGCTCTGCACTCGACTGCAGGATCTGAAAGAGATTGTCGAGACGCGGATCGTTCTGATCTGCGGCCAGAGGCCGGGGTCCGGCAACGGCGAACACAAGCAGGATGGCGAAACAGAGCGTGCGCATATGCGAATTATGCGACGGCCCAGCGTGGACGCTCAAGAGGGTAGATGCATGTCCACAAAGATGTGATTCTATTGGGACGCCAACGCATAGACGAAGCCGGTGTGGCTGCCGAAATAGATGCGCCCACCGACCACGGCAGGCGACGTCCAGACCCGGTCACCCGCCGCGAAACGCCACGCAATAGTGCCGTCGCCGCGGCGCAAGGCATACAGATGACCGTCGCTCGAGCCAATATAGATATGCGCATCGGTCACGGCTGGGGATGAGAAGACCGGGCCGTTGAGCTGGGTTTTCCAGCGTTCCGCCCCACTGGCCGCGTCGAGCGCATACACGAACCCCGTATGCGCGCCGATATAGACAATCCCGTCCACGATCGCAGGCGACGAAAACACCTCCCGCCCCGTCGTAAACGTCCAGCGTTCATCACCCGTCAGCGCATCACGGGCATAGATATTGCCGTCATCCGATCCAACCACGACGACACCCTCGGCGACGGCAGGCGAGGAGAAGACCGGGCCCCGGGCCCGCATCTGCCAGATCCGCGTCCCGGACTTCGCGTCGAGCGCATAAAGAATGCCGCCGATGGAGCTGATGTAGACGACACCATCCACGACCGCCGGTGAGGCCAGGACACCCCCGCCGACACGAAACTTCCACCGCAGGGTGCCGGTGCCGGCGTTCAGCGCGTAGACATATTTGTCGAAGGCCCCGAAATACACGACGTCATCGACAACCGCGGGTGAAGATTGTTCGCCGCCCGGGCCGAGATCGAACGACCATTTCGCAGCACCCGTCGCCGCATCCACGGCATAGAATTTGTTGTCATCGGCACCGAAATATACCGCCCCGTCGACCACCGCCGGAGACGCGCGCAACAGCCCGCCGACGGGGAAGGCCCATTTCTTCTTGCCGGTCGCCCCGTCGATTGCGAACAACGCCTGGGAAAAGCTGCCTGCGTAGACGACGCCATCGACGACGGCGGGCGAGGATTCGACAACATCGCCGGTATCGAACTGCCACAGGAGGTCTGGGGTGGCGGCGATATCGCCCGCACCGTCCCATGCACGATGGGCCGGATCGAGCCGGAATGCAGGCCAGTCACCGGCCGCTGCCGGAACGGCTGCAAACACAGACAGAAACAGCGAGAGCAAGATTCTACGCAGCATGGTGTGGAGTGTTCCCGACCGCCCCGCGACCGGCCAGTCACAGCTTCGTGCGTCGCCCGATCCGTCTATAATGCGATCTGGTTCATTCTTGCTCAGGAAGTACGCGTCATGCCCCTCAAACCCGAAGACATTATCGGCGCCTGGAATCTGGTCGACACCTACCGGGACGACGCCGACGGCACCCGCGTCAAGCATCAGGGCCCGGAACCCATGGGCATCATCATGTACACCGCCGACGGGCATATGAGCGCGATCACCCGCTGGGGTACGCGCGACTTCCCCGCCACTGCGGATGCCACGGACGCAGACAAGGCGCGCATGTTCGACACCTATCTCAATTATGCGGGGCGCTGGTCGCTCGACGGCAATACCGTCACCCACCACATCGAACATGCCATTAACGAAAACTTCGTCGGGAAGGACCGCAAGCGGGTGATCGACCATCAGGGCGACCGCATGGTGCTGAAGGGCGAAGGGGGCGACGGCGCGTCGACGGCAACGATTATCTGGGAACGCGCCAAGCCGGCCGGCGGCTGAGCCTTATCCAAGCGTTTTGGGTTTCGGACCGCCGGTCGCCCAGTCGAGCAGTTCGACCGTGTGGACCACCGGCGCGTCGAGCGCACCCGCAAGCTGCGTGATGCAGCCGATATTGCCCGTGGCCACCACCTCGGGCGCGGTGCGGGCGATGTTGGCCGCCTTGCGGTCGCGCAGACGCCCGGCAATTTCCGGCTGCAGGATGTTGTAGGTCCCGGCCGAACCGCAGCACAGATGCCCCTCGCCCGGCTCACGCACCATGAACCCGACCGCCGTGAGCAGCGCCTTGGGCGGCGTGCGGATCTGCTGGCCGTGCTGCATCGAGCAGGCCGAATGGTAGGTCACGCGCAGTTCGGGAATGTCTTCAACCGGCTTCAAATCCGGCGCAAGTGCCGCCAGATACTCGCTGACATCCTGTGCCAGCCCGGACACCCGCGCGGCCTTGTCGGCATAGGCCGCGTCCTCGCGGAACATGAACCCGTAATCCTTGACCTGGGTGCCGCAGCCGCTGGTGTTGATGATGATCGCATCCAGGCCCGCACCGTCCGCCTCGGCGATCCAGGCGTCGATGTTGGCGGCCGCCTGGGCGTGGGACGCATCGACCTTGCCCATATGGTGGACGAGCGAACCGCAACAGCCCGCACCGTCGGCCACTACGACCTCCACCCCGAGCCGTGTCAGCAGGCGCACGGTCGCTTCGTTGATCTGGGGTGCGATGACGGTCTGGGCGCAGCCGTTCAACAACGCCACACGCCCACGCCGCACACCCTCGGCCGGGATGATTTGGGGCACGTCCACGGGGGACGGCGGGCCGAGATCGGTCGGGGCGAGTTCGAGCATGGCGCGGGTGCGGCCGCGGAACAGGCCGCGCAGCGGGCGGGCCAGGGACGCCGCGGCCAGCAACATACGGAACCGCAGCGGATGGGGGATCGACCAGGCCAGCGCCCAGCGGATCATCCGCTCGAACAGGGGCCGGGTATAGGTCTCTTCAATGTGCTTGCGGCCGTGATCCACCAGATGCTGGTAGTGCACGCCCGACGGGCAGGTGGTCATGCAAGACAGGCAGGACAGGCACCGATCCACATGGCGGACGGTTTCCGCATCGGCGGGTGCGTCGGCTTCCAGCATCTGCTTCATCAGGTAGATGCGCCCGCGCGGGCTGTCGAGCTCGTCGCCCAGCAGCACATAGGTCGGGCAGGTCGCGGTGCAGAATCCGCAATGGACGCAGGCGCGCAAGATGTCGTTGGCAACCGCGATGTCGGGGTTGGCCAGCTGGGCCAGTGAGAAGTGGGTTTGCATCGCTCAGACCCCGCTATACATGCGGCCGGGATTGAGGATATGGCGCGGGTCGAAGCTTTCCTTCACCCGGGCCGACAGCGCCGCGAGCGGCGCCGGCTGGGGCTCGAACACATCGACCGTGCGGCGCACATCCTCGGGCGCACGCACCAGGGTGGCGTGGCCGCCGCCATGGCCCGCAAGGACCGAACGAATGGCTGCATGGCCTGCCCCGTCCGTATCGCCGCCGGAATCACTGGCAAGCTGGAACCAGATCAATCCGCCGCCCCAATCATACAGGGCCGTGCCCGGGATCGTGGCCGAGATGGCCGACACGATTTCGGCCGCCTTGTTCGGCGTGACCGAGAGCCGCCAGAGCGGCGCATCGCCGCTCCCGGTTGCGGCCGCCATACTCTCGACATCGCGCACCGACGCCCAGAAGGCCTGCGACGCCGCCCGGTCGAGGGTTGAGACACTGCCACGCGCGCCCACGAGCGCGCGCAATGCGTCCGCGCGCGCCGCCACGGAGGGGACAAACCCCTCCACCCGCACGGCCGTCACCGGCCTCGGGTTCGCCGCCCGCCCGCCGGGCAAATGCGCCGCGCCGGACACCTCGTTGCTGGAGTTGAGGGCCGCCGACATGATGTCGATCGCGGTCGCATCGTCGACACCGGCCACCAGAATTGTTTCTTCGGTCTCAGCGGCAGGCAGAACCTTGATGGTGATCTGGGTGAGCGCCGCGAGCGTGCCGAAAGACCCCGTCAGCAGTTTCGACAGGTCATAGCCGGTGACATTCTTGACCACCCGGCCGCCGCTCTTCACCAGATCGCCGCGGCCGGTCACCGCCTCGATCCCCAGAATATGGTCGCGCGCCGCGCCCGCCTTGACCCGCCGCGGGCCCGCCAGGTTGCAGGCGATCATGCCGCCCAATGTGCCACCCTCGCCGCCGTAGAGCCGCGCGAGTTGCGGCGGCTCGAACGCCAGCATCTGGCCTTCTGCCGCGACGGCGGCCTCGATCTCGGCCAGCGGCGTGCCGGCCCAGGCGGACAGGACCAGTTCCTCGGGTTCATACAGGGTGATGCCGGTCAGGCCGGAGAGGTCGAGCGCATGGGCGATCGTCCGGTTGCCGTCGCCCATGGGCCGGCCAAAGCCGCGCTTGGTGCCGGTGCCGACGATCTCGACCGGGGTCTCCTCGCCGGTCGCCCAGACGATGGCTTCGACGGCCTGTTCGGTGGTCTCGGGTTTGAGGGTTTCGACCATGGAACGCTCAGAAACGGGGGATATCGGGGAACGGCATCTTGCCGCGATGTATGTGCATGCGGCCGAGCTCGGCGCAGCGGTGCAGGGTCGGGAACACCTTGCCCGGGTTGAGCAGCTGGTTCGGATCGAACGCGCATTTGACCCGCATCTGCTGGTTCAGATCATCGTCGGTGAAGACCTCCGACATCAGGTCGCGCTTCTCGACGCCCACGCCATGCTCGCCGGTCAGGACACCGCCGACCTCGACGCACAGGCGCAGGATGTCGGAGCCGAAATCCTCCGCCCGCTCCAGCTCGCCGGGCTTGTTCGCGTCATACATGATCAGCGGATGTAAATTGCCGTCGCCGGCATGGAACACGTTGGCGACCCCGAGCCCGTATTTCTCCGACAGGCCCGACATGCGCTCGAGCACCTCGGGCAGTCGATGGCGCGGGATGGTGCCGTCCATGCAGTAGTAATCGGGTGTCAGGCGGCCGATCGCGGGGAACGCGGCCTTGCGGCCGGCCCAGAACTGGTTGCGCTCGTCCTCGCTCTCCGACACCCGGATCGAGACCGCGCCCAGCCCTTCGGCGATCTCGCGCACCCGGCCGATCAGGTAGTCCACTTCGACCGGCGGGCCGTCGAGCTCCACCAGCAGCAGGGCTTCGACATCGAGCGGGTAGCCGACCTGCACGAAGGCCTCGGCCGCCTTGATCGCCGGCCGGTCCATCATCTCCATGCCGCCGGGAATAATGCCCGCACCGATGATGTCGGCGACGCACTGGCCGCCCGCGGTGCTGGATTCGAACCCGATCATCAATGCGCGCGCCGCGGTTGGTTTCGGCAGTATGCGCACCGTCACTTCGGTGATAATGCCGAGCAGGCCCTCCGAACCGGTCATCAGGCCGAGCAGATCGTAGCCTTCGGAATCCATATGCTTGCCGCCGAGGCGCAGAATCTCGCCATCCGGCAGCACCATCTCGATGCCCAGGATGTTGTTGGTGGTCAGGCCGTATTTCAGGCAATGCACGCCGCCGGAATTCTCCGCCACATTGCCGCCGATGGTGCAGGCGATCTGGCTCGACGGGTCGGGCGCGTAATAAAAGCCATCGGCCTCGACCGCGTGGGTGATCCCCAGATTGGTGACACCGGGCTGAACGACGGCGCAGCGGTTTTCATAGTCGATTTCGAGCACCCGGTTGAACTTGCCGAGCCCGAGCGTGATCGCATCGGCCGCCGGCAGCGCGCCGCCCGACAAAGACGTGCCGGCCCCGCGCGGGACGATCTTCACCGCATTCTCGTTGCAGTACCGCATGATCGCCGAGACCTGGGCGACGGTCTCGGGCAGCACGACGATCATCGGCAGCTGGCGATAGGCGGTCAGCCCATCGGATTCATAAACCGCCATGCCGGTCTCGTCGGCGATCACCCCCTCGCCCGGCACGAGCGCGCGCATGGCCGCGACGATCTCGTCGCGGCGCGCGAGGGTCTGGGCATCGGGCTCGGGCATCTTCATGGGGCGTCTCCAAAACAGCGTCCGGAGTATAGCGGGCGGCGGGCAACAAAAAACCGCGCATAACGCGCGGCTTTTTCATCACTTCGTTGCACGTGCGGGCTCAGCCCTGACGCGCCTTGAAGCGGGGGTTGCGCTTGTTGATCACATAGATGCGTCCACGCCGGCGTACGACCTGGCAGCCGCGACCGCGCTTCTTGAGTGTCTTCAGCGAACTTGCGACCTTCATCGGACCGCTCCCACAAAAATGAAAATCCCGCCCCAAATGGCGGAAACGCGCGGAAACTAGCCGCGCCGCACCGGCATGTCAACGGCCTGAAAGGGGATTCAGCGTGCCTTGGCGTGATATTCCGGGTTGGGCATCCGGTCCAGCGCGGTCGAGACCCGGTTGGTCATGTTGAAGAAGGCCGCGATGTTGGCGATATCGAGGATATCGCGGTCGTCGAAACCCGCGTCACGCAAGGCCTGGCGGTCGGGTTCCTCGACCTCGGCCGGCACGCAGGTCATCTTCACCGCGAAATCCAGCATCGCGCGCTGGCGCGGCGATATCTCCGCCGCGCGGTAGTTGATGGCCATCAGCTCCCCCAATGCGGGATCGCCCGACAGCTCGCGTACCCCCGCGCCATGGGCCACCACGCAGTAGAAGCACTTATTCTCCGACGAGACGACGGTCGCGATCATCTCGCGCTCGAGCTTACTGAGGCCCATTTCGGAGAGCATCAGCTCGTTATACATGGCGATGAAGGCGCGCAGGCGCTCGGGCACCACCGCATAGCTCTGCAGCACATTCGGCACCATGCCGAGCTTGTCCTGGCACACGGCGAAGTATTTCCGCAGATCTTCGTCGAGGTCCTCGGCGCCGGGAATACGCAGATCGAGGGCGTGGATATGGTCGGGCTGGGCGGTCATGGCAGGCATTCCATCGTTATGGGTCCCGACGAGTATAGAGCGCGGCCACGAAAAAGCGCGCGACCTCCTGTCGCGCGACAGGGCAAGAGTCGTGAAAAAGAGGCGATTCCTGCCGAGAATTCGTGACATTCCGAATCGACGGCGTTGCCCTGATACTTGACGGCGGGGTCAGAAGGTCACTAACACCAGCAGCCGACCCCTGCGCTATATCGCGCAAGCATCAGCAATCGGAGCGCAAGGCGTGAGTGAATCGCACCCTTGGAACCTGAACCTCGGACGACATCCGAGCCCCGACGAAGTGTCCTTTGATCTCGAGCGCACGCTGTCGTCGGTCGTGGCCCTCCAGTCGCGCGTGCCCGATGACGCCTTCACCGCGCCGATCCTCGGCACCGAGCGCGAAGGCCAGGGCGTGGTCATCAGCGACGACGGCATGGTCCTGACGATCGGCTACCTCGTGACCGAGGCGGAAGACGTCTGGTTGATCGACAACCATGGTGGCGCCCATGCCGCGCATGTCGTTGGCTACGACCAGGAGACAGGCTTCGGACTGGTGCAGGCGCTCGGCGTGCTGAACCTGCCGGCGATGCCCCTGGGCGAGTCCGCAGCGATTTCCACCGGCGATTCTCTGATCGTCGCCGGACAAGGCGGGCGCGAGGCGGCCATCAACACCCAGGTGATCTCGGTCCGCGAGTTCGCCGGATCGTGGGAGTATGTGCTCGACAGCGCCATCTTCACGGTGCCCGCGCATCCGCGCTGGAGCGGTGCGGCGGTGATCGACCAGCTCGGCCATCTCGCCGGGATCGGCTCGCTGTATATCCAGCAGGCCGCCGGCGACGATGACGAAATCGACGGCAACATGATCGTGCCCATCGACCTGCTGAAGCCCATCCTCAACGAGATCATCGAATCCGGCGGCCGGCGCCGGGCCGCCCGACCATGGCTCGGCATGACCACGGCAGAGGCCGAGAACCACCTCGTCGTCGCGGGAATCGCCGAAGGCGGCCCCGCCATGCGTGCCGGCGTCGAACCGGGCGACATGGTGCTCGGGGTCGACGGCGAGGAAATTTCGGGGCTCTCGACCCTGTTCCGCAAAATCTGGTCGCTGGGCGACGCCGGGGTGATGGTGCCGCTGACCCTGCACCGGGACAGCCAGGTCGTCTCGGTCCGGGTCGAAAGCGCGGCCCGCGCAGACTTCCTCAAGAAGCCGCAGGTCAACTAGGCTTCATTGACCCCAGACGGTCGCGCTAGAAGGTCGTAACGTCGAAGATTCTCGACGCCCCCGGATCGATCCGGATCCGCACCGCGCGAATGTCGAGCGCGCCGGGCACCTCGACCCGCCACACATTGTCCAACGTATTGCCGAACGGGTCCTGAAACGGGGTGTCGACGGTAAAGACATGGCCATCGCCATGGATCACGAGGACCGGGCCGCCATATGCGATCGCCCCCTCGGTGATCGCGGCCAGGGTCGCCTGGAAGCCCCCGCCCACCCCGAAGAGCAGGTAGGGATCGGCCTGGAACGCCAACACCACTGCGGTTGAACGCGCGGCCCGCGCCGCCTCGAAAAGCGCCGAAATCCATTCGAGATTGGCCGCATCCCGGCTTTCATACTCCGCGATCGCCGCGGCATCGCCCCTCCGGCGCCCGTTGTTGGAGCCCACCACATGGGCGGTTGCGAACATCACCCCGCCGATCCGCCAGCGCGCATTCTCGACCAGTGCGGCATGGGCCCGCGACACATCAGATTGGCGCTCGAGCATGATCGGATCACGGCCAAGACTGAACGGCCGCGCGAAGAACAACTCCCGCAGCACCGCCAGGCGCTCACGCGGATCGTATTCGCCCCAGCCCCGGCGATGGCAGTCGGTCCATTCATTGTCGCCCGGCGTGTAGACCAACGGTCCCGCCACACTGTTCATCTGGTCGCGATGGCGCAGATAGACCGCCTCGTCGCACAGCCCGCCCCCCTTGATGTCGCCCACATTGATGGTGATATCCGGCGCCTCGGCACTGATGGCGCGCAGAAGCGCTTCATAGGCGGGGAAATCCGCCGTGCGGTAAGGCATGTCACCGAACGCGACAATCGTCACCGCCTCCCCTGACGCCGCAGGTATTTCCGGGGGCGATCGATGGGGTGACGCGCACGCCGCCAGCACGATACTCATCGCGAGAATGGCCACGTGCCGACCCGACCAAACATGCGTAAATGCTTGAAAAATAGGCATTCCGGAAGTTTGCCTCCGACGAATGGTTGAGATCAATTTTTTTGATAACCCTGTTGTCGGGGACCGTCCGAAACAGGCAAGATCAGTGCAATAAATAAGAACTAACCGCCTAAGCGGGGGAAATCCAACAGTGGATACCAACCAGGGAGTATCAGGATGAAAGCGAAACTACTGACAGGCGCCATCGCGGCGGCCGGCCTCATGGCGATCAGCGCCACGGCAAATACCGCCCACGCGGGCACCCTCGACGACGTGCGCGCCGCCGGTGAGCTGAAGTGCGGTATCAACACAGGCCTTCCCGGCTTTGCGTTCACCGACGACAAGGGCAACTGGACCGGCTTCGATGTCGCCTATTGCCGCGCATTGGCCGGTGCCGTCCTCGGCGACCCGGACAAGGTCAAATGGGTGAACCTGACCGGCAAGAACCGCTTCCCGGCCCTGACCTCGGGTGAAATCGACGTCCTGTCGCGCAACACGACCTGGACCTTCTCGCGCGATGTCGATCTCGGCTTCACCTTCGTCGGCGTAAACTATTATGACGGTCAAGGCTTCATCGGCCGGACCGCGCTGGGCGCCAAGAGCGCGAAGGAATTGGATGGCGCGTCCGTCTGCATTCAGACCGGCACGACCACCGAGCTGAACCTCGCCGACTTCTTCCGGATCAACGACATCGAATATGAGCCGGTGCCGATCGAGACCAACGAGGAAGCCCGCAAGGCCTATGAGGCCGAGCGCTGCGATGTCTACACGACAGACGCCTCGGGCCTCGCGGCCACGCGTTCGACCTTCCCTGATGCCAATGCGCACATGGTCTTCCCGGAGATTATCTCCAAGGAACCGCTCGGACCGCTGGTTCGCCAGGGTGACGATCAGTGGGCGGATGTCGCGCGCTGGACCCTGAACGCGCTGATCAATGCCGAGGAGTTCGGCGTGACCCAGGCGAATGTCGCCGAACTGGCCAAGGGCACGGACAATCCGGAGATCAACCGGATGCTCGGGTCCGAGGGTTCACTCGCCGACATGCTGGGCCTGTCCAAGGACTGGGCGGTCAATGCCATCAAGGCTGAAGGCAATTACAGCGAGATCTTCGAGCGTTATCTCGGAACCAACACCTCGCTGGGTATCGCCCGCGGCCTGAATGCGCTGTGGAAAGACGGCGGCATCCTCTACGCGCCGCCGATGCGCTAGGAAATCACGAAGGCCCGCGAACAGACGTTCGCGGGCCTTCTGCTTTTCCCCGCCGCTAAAAGCATAGCTCCTTGTCGAACCCGACCCTGAACGACGATGGCGACCAGTTTGACGTCCGCCGGCTACTGACCGACGAGCGCAGCCGCGGCATCGTATTGCAGCTGGCCGTTCTCCTCGCCGTCGCGCTTGTCATCGCCTTTATAACCGCGAACACACTGGCGAACCTGCAACGCGCCGGGCTCGCCTCGGGGTTCGGGTTTCTCACCGACACCGCCTTCTTCGACATTAATCAGAAGCTGATCGACTATACGTCCCAGTCGACATTCGGACGGGCGCTGGTCGTCGGCTTCCTGAACACGATCCTCGTCTCCGCGATGGGAATCGTTACCGCCACGCTGATCGGCTTCACGGCCGGTGTCCTGCGGCTATCACGAAACTGGATCATCAGCCGTGCCGTGACCGCCTATGTGGAATTCACCCGCAACGTACCGGTCCTGCTGCAGATCATCTTCTGGTGGGCGACACTCACCGCGCTCCCCAAGGTCCGTGACAGTCTTTCGATCGGGGATGCGGCCTATCTCAACAACCGGGGCATGCGCCTGCCCGCTCCGATCCTGGAAGCGGGCATGGAATGGGTCTTCGCGGCCGTGTTCCTCGGGATCGTCGCGGCTATCATCCTGAGCCGCTGGGCCCGCAAGCGGCAGGAACAGACCGGCCAGACATTCCCGTCCGGCTGGGCCGGGCTGGGTCTGATCATCGGGCTGCCCCTGATCGTCTATTACATCCTCGGGCAGCCCCTCGAATGGGACGTGCCCGTCCGCAAACGGTTCAACTTCGATGGCGGGTTCAACGTCACACCCGAGTTGATCGCGCTCTGGCTGGCATTGTCGACCTACACCGGCGCTTTCATCTCCGAGATCGTGCGCTCGGGCATCCTGTCGGTCAGCCGCGGCCAAACAGAAGCGGCCTTCGCGCTTGGCTTGCGGCCGAACCAGACCATGCGGCTGGTCATCATCCCGCAGGCGCTGCGCGTCATCATCCCGCCCCTGACGAGCCAGTATCTGAACCTGACCAAGAACTCTTCGCTGGCGATCGCCATCGGCTATCAGGACCTGGTCTCGATCGGCGGGACGATCCTGAACCAGTCGGGCCAGGCGCTCGAAGTGGTGGGCATCTGGATGGCGGTTTACCTCTCCCTGAGCCTGCTCACCTCGGCCTACATGAACTGGTACAACAAGCGCATCGCGCTGGTGGAACGGTAGATCATGTACGAACCGTTCCACAGAACCTCCGATGACATGCTCGCCGAGCGGCCGGCACCTGCCACGACGGTCGGGGTGATCGGCTGGCTGCGCACCAACCTGTTCGCGGGATGGCTGAACACGGCGCTGACGCTCGTGACGCTCTACATCCTCTGGCTGGCCATACCATCCTTTATCGAATGGGCGTTCCTCGATGCCCAGATCGTCGGCGACGACCGATTCGCCTGCACCGGACATGGCGCATGCTGGGCCTGGCTGGACCAGCGGATGGGCCAGTTTCTTTACGGCTTCTACCCGTCGGACCAGACCTGGCGGATCAACATCGCCTTCGTGTTGCTGTTCCCCGCACTGGCGCCCTGGATGATGGAGAATGTCCCGGGTGACCGCTATCTGCGCTGGTTCTCGGTCGCCTACCCCGTGATCGCGGCCATTCTCATAGCCGGTGGCCTCGGGCTGGAGCCGGTCACAACGGACAAACTGGGCGGTTTCAGCCTCAATCTCGTGGTTGGGCTCGCCGGGATCGTGCTTTCGCTTCCCATCGGCGTGGTGCTTGCACTCGGCCGCCAGTCCCGCCTGCCGCTGATCCGCTGGTTCTCGATCATCTTCATCGAGGCGGTGCGCGGTGTGCCGCTGATCACATTGCTGTTCGTCTCGAACATCATCCTGCCAATCTTCCTGCCGCCCGACATGGCGCTGGATTCCGTGATCCGTGTGATCGTAATGGTGACCGCCTTTGCCTCCGCCTACATGGCCGAAGTCATCCGCGGCGGCCTGCAGGCGATCCCCAAGGGGCAGTATGAAGCCGCACAGGCCATGGGGTTGAACTACTGGAAATCCATGCGGCTGATTATCCTGCCCCAGGCGCTGAAAATCTCGATTCCCGGCATCGTGAATACCTTCATCGGCCTGTTTAAAGACACCACACTGGTGATCGTCATCGGCCTGTTCGACATCCTGGGTATCGCCAACGCCATGGTCTCGAATCCCGATTGGCTGGGACTTTCGACCGAGACCTATGTCGTCGTCGCCCTGTTCTTCTTCGCCGTCTGCTTCTCCATGTCGCGATACTCTATTCGCCTGGAGCGGCGGCTCGACACCGATAAACGCTGACCGGAGGACGCCCATGTCCGCAACCGAAGATCACGCAACAGCATCGTCTGAGACGCCCGCCATCGAAATCGAGGGCCTCAATAAATGGTACGGCGCGTTCCATGTGCTGCGTGACATCGATCTCGATGTCGCCGAGCGCGAGCGCATCGTCATCTGCGGCCCGTCGGGCAGCGGCAAATCCACGCTGATCCGTTGCATCAACCGCCTCGAGGAACATCAGGAAGGCCGCATCGTCGTGGACGGCACCCGGCTGACCAACGACCTGAAGAACATCGACGCGGTGCGCCGCGAGGTCGGCATGGTGTTCCAGTCGTTCAATCTGTTCCCGCATCTCACGGTACTGGAAAACTGCACGCTGGCGCCGATCTGGGTCCGCAAGACGCCGAAGGCCGAGGCCGAAGCGATCGCGATGGAATATCTGGAGCGGGTGAAGATTCCCGAGCAGGCCACGAAGTTTCCCGGCCAGCTTTCGGGCGGCCAGCAGCAACGCGTCGCCATCGCGCGCTCACTGTGCATGAAGCCCAAGATCATGCTGTTCGATGAGCCGACCTCGGCGCTCGACCCGGAAATGATCAAGGAAGTGCTCGACGTCATGGTCGACCTCGCGGACACCGGCATGACCATGCTGGTCGTCACCCATGAAATGGGCTTCGCCTCGCAGGTCGCCGACCGGGTGATTTTCATGGACGAAGGCCAGATCGTGGAGCAGAACAACCCCGACGAATTCTTCAACAATCCGCAGTCGGAACGAACCAAGCTGTTCCTCAGTCAGATTCTGAGCCACTGACAACCGCGTTCGGCCCGCTCCGGACGCCATCGGCCCCCTCATGCTCGCAACCTTCCTCGCGCTCGCGCCCGTTTTCCTGCTCATCGCCATCGGCTGGGCCGTCAAGGCGCTCTGGCTCCCCGACGACGCGATGTGGCGGCCCATAGAGCGGCTCGCCTACTATCTCGCGATCCCGGCGCTGGTCATCCACGATCTGTATCAGGCCGACCTCGGAAGCCTCCCCTTCGCGCGGATGGCCATTGCGCTTATCGGCGCGATTTTCATCGTCGCAGCGGCGCTGATCATCCTCCGCCCCGTGCTGTCGCGCATTCTGGTGGATCATGACGCCAGCTTCACATCGGTTTTTCAGGGGTCGGTCCGCGCCAACTTTTTCATCATTCTGGGTGCCGCACCGGTGCTGCTGCCGGCGGACGGTGCCGCCCTGGTCATCGTCGCCGTCGCCTTCTTCACCGTGACCGTCAACTTCCTGAGCGTGCTCGTACTCACGCGCTGGGGCACACAGGGTGAAGCGGATCTGGGTGCGCTCACCAAACGCCTGCTCACCAACCCGTTCATCGTCGCCACCGCGCTGGGGATCGCGATCAATCTCGTCAATCCGCCGATCCCACAGATCGCGGATTCCACGCTCGCCATGCTGGCCGGCGCCGGCGTGCCACTGGCGCTGCTGACCGCCGGCTCGGGCCTCCGCCTCGCCTCGATCGGTGCGCATCTGCCGGGCATTCTCGTATCGAGCCTGATGCGGCTGGTAGCGACCCCCCTGATTGCGCTGGGGCTGGGTATGTTGCTCGGACTTGAGGCCTCGGTACTGGCAATGCTCGTGCTGTTCCACAGCCAACCGACATCGACCTCATCCTATGTGCTGGCCCGCCAGATGGGGGGCGATCACGAACTGATGGCCGCGATCCTTACGACCCACACCCTGCTCGCGATCCTCACGATTCCGGCGATGATGGCAATCTTCGCCTAGTCTCTACCAATCATTGCCAAGCGGGGCCGGACGACTAAACTCGAACCGCATCACCGCCGGGAAGGACAAGACCATGAAAATCGAGACCATCGACCATATCGGCATCCGCGTCGCGGATTTGGACCGTGCCATGGCGTTCTACGAGCTGTTCGGCTTCAAGGTGATCCACAAGGCGGACAACGATCCCGTGGCCGTGGTCGAAAATGACGCCGGGGTGGAGCTCAACCTCGTGTTCAATGCCAGCGACGACAATGGCGGCGACAATATCCTGATGGATGTGGATACGAAGTATCCCGGGTTCACCCATGTGGCCTTCCGCGTCGATACCATCGCCGGCTGCATCCGGCTGCTGAACGAGAACAACATCGAGATCACGCAAGGGCCCGTGAAATTCGGGCGCGGCGGCCATGTTTCCGTCTTCCTGCGCGATCCCGATCGCAACACCATCGAACTGCGCGGCCGCGAGGAAGATTTGTCCGATCTCGGCGGCGTCGAATCCTACGAAAACAAAAACTGATTTTGCCCGCAACGGACAAACACCAGCGGGATATCCGGGGGAGTAATTACACATGCAACTGATCGACCTGAGCGGCGAGATTTTCCACAAATGTCCGACCTTGGCGAACCACCCGCCGGCGGTCATCACCGACTGGAACACGCATGACACCTTTCGCGAGGCGGAGGGGGTCAAATTCTCCATCGCGTCCAAGTTCATGTCCTTCGGCGAACACACTGGCAGCCATGTGGACGCGCCGGTGCATTTCGACGCCGACCCGAACGCACTTTCGGTCGATCAGATGCCGCTCGAGGATTTTTACACCGAGGCCGTCTGCCTCGACCTCTCTCACAAGGAACTCAAGAGCCGGATAACGGTGGAAGAACTCGAAGCCGCCGAGAAGGCCGCGGGCGTGGAGATTCAACCCCGCGACACCGTGTTCCTCTACATGGCCCATTACGACCGCACCTTCGGCACGCCGGAATTTCTCACGGACTTCCCGGGCCTGACCAAGGAATCCGCCGAATGGCTGGGTGCCAAGGGCATCGTCATGTTCGGCGTCGAGGCCGTGAGCCCCGGCCGACCGGGCAAGGACAATTTCGAGGTGCATCTGGTCTGCCGTGATATGGGCTTCACCCATATGGAAGGGCTCACCAACCTCGACAAGGTCGTCGGCAAGGGTCGTTTCCGGTTCATCGGGTTTCCGCTGAAGATCCGCGGCGGGACGGGCAGTCCCATCCGCGCGGTCGCCGTGCTGGGTGAAGAATAGCGCCGAAGGGCGCTATTCGGCGGTCAGGCCACCGTCGACGGCAATAACCTGACCCGTCAGCGACGGGCCGGCGTCGGCAAGAAACAGCACGGCGTTGGCGATTTCCTGTGCGTGGGGGAACTGCCCGGTCGGGATGCGGGCTTGCATGCGCGCGCGCAAGTCGGGGTCTTCCAGGAGCTTCTGGCGGGATTCCGTCAACACGGTTCCCGGTGCGACGGCATTCACCCGGATACCCGCATCGGCCCATTCGATGGCCAGCATACGCGCCATCTGGATCAGGCCCCCCTTCGAGATTCCATAGACAGAGCGCCCGGCAAGCCCTGTCAGGCCATGGGTGGACGCGATATTGGTCACCGAACCGGATTTTCCCTCGTCAATGCAGTGTTCGGCCAGCCGCGCAGCCGCGAAATAGGCGCCCTTGAGATTGATGCCGATGACCGAATCCCACTCGTCCCATGTGACATCCACCACCTTCTGCAGCAACGTGCGGCCGGCATTGTTGACCAGCGTGTCGAGCCCGCCGAGGCCGTCGATCGCCGCGGCGACGCCGTCGCGGATACTGGCTTCGGAGAGAAGTTCGAGTTCGACGGGCATCGCCGTCACGCCCGACAGGTCGGGATGGGTCATCACCTCGTCGAGGAGCCCGATCTCACGGTCTGCCAGCGCGACGTCATAGCCGGCTCGCGCCAGGGTGAGCGCGATTTCGCGGCCCAGACCGGTGGATGCGCCGGTGACCAGCGCCTTGCTCATGCCGAGACCTTCAGGTCGCCCGCGGCATCGCGTGCCAGGCCGGTCTCGGACGCGGCGTTGGTGATGGTGGGGTGCCATTCGACCCGCCCGGCCTCGGGGCCACCGATAATCGTCAGCAGAGTCCCGGTGCCCTCGCCGACATGGCGAAAGCCGCGATAGACCCCCATGGGTACGCTGATCGAATCGAAGGGCTGCAGCGTGATCGATTTGTCTCCGTCATCGGTCGCCCAGTAGACCTCCCACGGCCCGATCAGCGGCATGAACACCTCCTCGGTCTCGTGGGAATGCAGGGCCGCACCGTTACCGGTCTCGGCCTGGATCATGCCGAGGTTGAAGCCCTTGGCCGGCAGCGGAATGTTCGGGCGGAGTTCCGGCTTGTCCGTGGCCTCGACCACGCCCATGCCGACGATGTTGATCTTGAAACGCTTGTGCCCGGGGAGACGGCTGTCGACGAATGCCTCGTCGGAGCCCGTGAGATCGGAAAACCGCGCCACGAAGGCTTCCATTTCCGTAACCGAAAGATTGTTGATGTCCATCGGGTGTCTCCTGGTTTATGTGGCAGTGCCTAGGACGCGGCCTCGGCAACCTTCTTTTCATGCACGGCCAGGCCGGCACGCGCGGCCAGCAGGATCGGCGTGTGCAGCCCGGCGGCGGCGGCGCGGTCTACCATGTCGCCGATAATATGATCGCCCTCTGTCCGGTTTCCGGCCAACACATCGCGCAGCATCGACGAGGCGAATTTCGAGCCCTGGGTCGAGAACATTTTCTCATAGGTCGCAATGACCTTGTCGGACACTGTATGACCCAGCGCATCGGCCGTGTCCCGGCATTCGGCCAGCGCGGCCGTCAGAAACTCATGTCCGGACGGGGTATCGAGAATCTCGCCCACCGTGCCGCGGGTCAGCGTGTTGACCGACGACATGGCGCACAGCATCGCGAACTTGTCCCACATCACCTGCGAGACGTTCGGGCTCGCGTCGATGTCGAACTTGACCGTGTCGTTGAGCGCCGCGAAGGCCTCCACCCGCGCCGACATGCCCCCCGCCATTTCGCCATAGGCGATGCGGTGGAAGTCCCCGAAATGGCTGATATCGCCCGTGTCCGGATCGCGCTTGGCGCCGATGTAACAAGTGCCGCCCAGCACCTTGTCATCGCCGAACCGGGCCTGCAGCAGATCGACCTGCTTCATGCCGTTCAGCAGCGGCAATATCGTGGTCTGGGCACCGACGGCCGGCGCGATCACATCCATCGCCGAGCCCAAGTCGTAGGCCTTGCAGGCCAGCAGGACCAGGTCGTACTCGCCCGACATCTGATCGGCGGTCACAGTCTGGACCGGCACCGAGAAATCATCGAAGAAGTCGCTTTTGACGATCAGTCCACGCTCGGCGAGCTGGGCCTGACGATGGGGACGCACGAGGAAGGTCACGTCACAGCCGGCTTCGGCCAGGCGACCACCGAAATAGGCGCCGACCCCGCCGGCGCCGAACACGAGAATACGCAAACCCATAACGGATACCTTTAGTCGGTCAAACAGAGACCATGTTCGGGCTGGAAAGTGAGCCAAACGGTCTGGTCGGGGACCAAATTTTCGTAATGGTCGATCTGGATGCCGATTTCATGGCCGCCGGCCCGCACACGTCCCTCAAGGAAGCTCCCGAGATAGATCGTGTCGATCACCTGTCCCTCGATCACGTTGCGGCCGTCCGATCCGTCGGGCGCCTCGAGATGAAGCTGCACGTCCTCGGGCCGCAGATTGAGGAATATGGGATCGCCCGGCTGTGCGCCCGGCGCCCCGGCACCGCGCAACTGCAGCGGCGCGCCGCCGTTTGCCGCCGGCACCTCGACCTCGCAGGCATCGCCGTTGCGCGCGGTCAGCTTGCCCTCGAGCAGGCTGGTCACGCCGATAAAGTTCGCCACAAAGGAATTGACCGGGTTGGCGTAAATATCCTCGGGATCGCCGATCTGCTGGATGACCGCCTTGTCCATGACCACCACACGGTCGCTCATCACGAGCGCCTCGGACTGGTCATGGGTGACGAAGATCGAGGTAATACCCACCTCTTTCTGCAACCGCACGATCTCGTCGCGCATCTGCTCACGCAGCTTGGCGTCGAGGTTCGAGAGCGGCTCATCGAACAGGATGACGTCCGGCTCGTAGACAATGGCCCGGGCCAGCGCGACGCGCTGGCGCTGACCGCCCGAAAGCTTCGTGGCAAACCGGTCGGCCTGCTGATCCAGCCCCACCAGTTCGAGCGCCTTCATCGTCCGGGTCTTGATCTCGGCGCCCGAGGCACGGCGCACGCGCAGTCCATAGGCGACATTGTCGAACACGGTCATATGCGGCCAGACCGCGTAGCTCTGGAAGACCATGCCGATGTTGCGATGTTCCGGGAACAGGTAGATGTCCTTCGCGGGCGCGACCACCGTCTCGTTGCCGATCCGGATCTCGCCCTCTTCCGGCCGCTCGAGGCCGGCGACGCAGCGCAGGGTCGTGGTCTTGCCACAGCCCGACGGCCCCAGCAGGGTCACGAACTCGCCCTGGGTGATGTCCAGGTTGAAGTCCTTGACGGCCGTCTCCGGGCCGTAGCTCTTGTAGAGATGCTCGATCGAGACTTTGATGTCGGTATTCGTGGTCATGGCTGCACCGCCAGAGTGTGTTCGGCATCGAAGCGCAGATGCACTTTATCGCCGGTTCGCGGATGATTGCGGGGGTGAGAAATCACCTTCCATTCGAAGTCGCCCCAGCGAACGCGGCAGTCGACATAGCTGCCGAGGAAAATCGCATGGGTGCATTCACCCGTCAGCGTTCCCTCGCCGCTCTCGTCGACGGCGTGGACATTCTCGGGGCGCACCGACAGCACCGCATCCTCGCCAGCGGCGATTCCGGGGGTCAGGCGGCAGGGCAGCTGGACCGTCTGTCCGTCCTGCGCCACCTCAACCTTGCCAATTCCCGGTTCACTGACCTCGACCACCTTGGCCTTCATGAGGTTGGCGATGCCGATGAAGTTGCTGACGTATTCGTTGACGGGGCTTGAGTAGATTTCGACCGGGCCGCCACGCTGCTCGATCTTGCCCTTGCTCATGACGATGATTTCATCGCTCATCACCAGCGCTTCGGACTGGTCATGGGTCACATAGATCGAGGTGATACCCACCTCGTTCTGAATCCGCTTGAGCTCGACGCGCATTTGCTCGCGCAATTTGAGATCGAGGTTCGACAGCGGCTCATCGAAGAGCAGCAGGCTCGGATTCGAGACGATCGCACGGGCCAGCGACGCGCGCTGCTGCTGGCCGCCCGACAGGTTTGTGGCGAGGCTGTCGGCCCAGTCGGTGAGACCGACCAGCTTGAGCACCTCGGCGACCCGGTCGTCGATGTCCGGACGTTCCCACTCACGAATCTCGAGCGGGTAGGCGACGTTCTGGGCCACCGTCATGTGCGGCCAGATGGCGTAGCTCTGGAACACCATGCCGATGTCACGCTTCTCCGGCGGCAGGAACAAGCCTTCCTTGGGCGAGGTGAAGATCGTTTCACCGACCCGGATGCGCCCGCCATCGATGGTGTGCAGGCCGGCGATGCTCATCAGGGTCGTCGTCTTGCCGCAACCCGATGGGCCGAGCAGGGTCAGGAAGGCGCCCTTCGGAATGCCGAAGGAGATGCCATCGACGGCCTTGTCGTCACCGAAATACTTAACGAGGTTGTCGACTTCCAGATAGGAGTCGGCGTTTTCGCTGGTCATGTCTTGCTCCTCTCGCCTAGGCCGTCAGGGCTTCGCGCCCGGCGAACCGGCGGAATGCATAAATTGCGATCAGCAGAAGCACCGTCTGGGCCATCGACAGGGCCGCGGTGAGCGGCTCATTCTCGAAGTTCGTCAGATAGTAGACGCCGACCGAAAGGGTCTCCGTCCCCGTCGTGAACAGGATGATCGAGATCGACAATTCGCGCAGGAAGATGATGAACAACAAGATCCAGCCCGCGAACAGCCCCGGCTTGAGCAGCGGGATCGTGATCCGCCGCAAAGTGGTGAACCAGGACGCCCCCGCCATTCGTGACGACTGATCGAGCTCCTCGGAGATCGCCAGCATGATCGACGAGATGTTGCGCTGCCCATAGGGGAAGAACCGTGTGATGTAGGCCAGCATCAGGATCCACAGGGTCGCGTAGATCGGTGTCTGGATGTAGGTCACCAGCACGCCCATCGCGAGCACGATGCCCGGGAAGCCGATCGGCACGACCGACAAGAAGTCGAGCATCCGCACGCCGAAGCCCTTGGTGCGATGGATCATGTAGGAGATGACCAGCGCCATCACCATGGCGATCGACGCGCCGCCGAAGGCCAGGATCAGCGAGTTGACGATGCCGTTGGTCGCCGCCGCAATCGCGTCGGGACGCCACCAGAACAGGGTCTTTACATAGTTGATCGTCGTGATGTCCGCCCACACGATCTTGCCGGTCCATACCGGATGCAGACTGACGATGATCAGGCAGACGATCGGCAGGACCACCGCAACCGCGATGAACATCAGGTTGTAGGCGAAGGCCACCCACTTCCAGGGTCCGAGGTCGAGCACGTTCGGGCGGAAGCCCTTGCCGGTCACGGTCGTGAACGAGCGGGGCGCGATGTAGCGCTGCTGCACCCAGATCAGGAACACGGTGATGATACCCAGCGCCATGCTCATGGCCGCGCCCAGGAAGTGGTTGGCGTCATCGCCCACCGCTTTCGAGAAGATCTGGGTCGTCAGGGTTTCCCAGCCATAGGGCGCCGACAGCTTGAACGGCACGCCAAACTCGCCGGCGCTGGTCACGAACACGATGATCGCGCCCGACAGGATGCCCGGCATGACCAGCGGCAAAGTAACCGTCATGGTCGTGCGCACGAGGCCGGCGCCGGTGGTCCGCGCGCTGTCTTCCAGCGAAGGATCCATGCGCCGCAACGAGCCGACCACGAAGAGATAGACAAGGGGGGCGAAGAAGATACCGGTGACCCAGATCACGCCCCAAATATTGTCGACATTGATAAGCGCCCCCTCGATCCCGAAGATGTCGCGCGCCCAGTTGTTGAGCAGCCCGGTCTGGGGCTCGCCCAGATTGTGCCAGGCAATCGCGCCAATGAAGGGCGAGAGGAAGAAGGGAATCAGGTTGTAGGGCTCGAGATAATCACGGCCCGGGCAGTTGGTCCGGGCGTTGATCCAGGCCAGTGACACACCCAGGAAGGTGGCCAGCACGGTCGAGCCCGAGGAAATGATCAGCGTGTTGAGGAACGCCTTCGGGATGATCCGGTCGGTGAACATCTCGACATAGTTGCCGAAGCCCCAGGTCGTATCCCAACCCAGCGGGTCGAGAACCTTGAAACTGGACACGAACAACACCGCCAGCGGCACGATCACGGCGCCTGCGACGATAATCGCCACGACGAATGTGATCAGGTTCTCCTGCGTCACCATGGCGCGCAGGCGGTTATTGAGCGGCGAACGCTCACGTGTCGGTGAGAGAGTTTCCGTGGTCATGGCAAATCCACCGGATCAAATCAGTATGGGGTCACACGACGACAACCGCCGCGCGACAGATAGGGCTGCACTGGAAAGGAAAAGTGATCATGGGGTCCGGAATTGATCCGGACCCCACAATACCGTCAGACCATAGGGTCTAACGGAAGTTTTCCTGCCACAGACCGCGGACCTTCTTGAACTCGCCCTGTGCGCCGACCCAGTCTTTCAGACCAATCAGCTTCACGGTGCTCAGATCGAGAAGATACGGTGCCGTCGCCGCCGGCGGCGTGTAACCGTCACGCAGCGAGTAGATCGCCTCGCCCTCGACGAAGATGTCGGAGCCTTCCTTGGACATCAGGAACTCGGCGAGCAGCTTGCCGGCATTCGGATGCGGCGCACCCTTCAGCACGGCCATCTGGTTGCCGAGAAGCACCTGGCCCTCGGAGAAGGAACCGATCTTGATCTTGTCCTTCAGGTCCGGCGACTTCAGCACGTTCTGATACACGCGGCCCGAGAGGTTCCACATGTCGAACGGACGCTGGCACGAAATGACCATCTGCATCTTCGGCTCGGTGCGGAATTCGACGATCGGATCGGTCTTCTTCAGAGCCGGCCAGAAATCATCGAAGTTGACGGCACCCGCTTCACCCAGCGCCACCACGGTGTTCGAATAGGTGAACGACTTGGTGATGTCGGATGAAATCGTCTTGCCTGCCAGGCCCGCTTCGACCGCATCCGCATAGGACGTGACGTTGAAGTTCTCCATGCCGGGGCAGGATGCGTTCCAGACCGGCTGGAACGTATAGGCCAGCGGCGTCACGACGAGCGGGTAGTTGGAATACTGACCGGCGCTCTCCATCGTCTTGGCGAAATCACCCCAGTAGCCCGAATCGAGCTCGAGGAACGCGCCGCGCTTCGCGGCCTGGTCGAAGAAGCCCGGTGCGGAAACCAGGATCATGTCGACGGTGAACTTGTTCGCCTGAATTTCCTGACGGACCTGGGCCACCGTGGCGCCCGTGCCCTTACGCAGGCTGGCGAACTCGAAGTCATCGCCGAGGCCGTAACGGGCCTTGAACGCTGCCGACATGCGCTGCGACGTGCGGTCGCTGAACAGCGGGTTGATGATGGTGACACCACCCTCAGCCTTCGCCAGCGGAATGAGCGCCTTCTCGGTGGCGTTGAGGTGGCCATCGGCCTGAGCAACCGAACCGGCTGCGAGAAGCGCGATTGCCGATACGGCACCCGCCCACATAGATTTGTTTTGGAATTTCATTGATCCCTCTCCCTTGTCCACAATAGTTAAGAAACTGGTGATTTTTTCTTTTTGTGTAACGGATTTGTGAGGCGGAGGGAAGCGGATGTTGTCCGGACTTATCCCGAAAATTTTTCCCGCGCCGCCGCCTGGGCGTCCCGGGCCTCATCACTCGTCATATTGAGCAGCACCTGATCCTGCTCCAGGGTCGCTGTATCGGGCCCCGAAAACAGCCGATTGACGGATTCCTTGACCATCTGCTGGGCCACCCGCGGCTTGGATGTGATCTCCGCCGCCATCGTCAGCGCCGCAGCCATCGTGTCGTCGGCGACCTCTTCACACAGGCCCCAGTCGAGCGCCTGCACGGCATTCACTTGGCGACACAGTCCCGCGATCAGTTTTGCGCGCGCCGGCCCGACAAGCCGTACGAGACGCGGCAGGGTGCCCCAGGAATAGGTGATGCCGAGCTCCACCTCCGGCGCACGCAGCCACGCGCCAGTCTGGAGGATGCGGAAGTCGCAAGAAAGCGCGAGCGAAATGCCGCCGCCGATCGCGAACCGGTCCACCGCCGCGATCGTCAGCTGGGGCAGCGCCTCCCAGGCGCGACACATCTCCAGGCCGAGGCGGATATGGCGACGCGCCTCGGCCAGGGGAAGGTCCTGCGCGAAGGAATCCGGTTGGGAAATGTCATTGCCCGAACAAAACGACCCGCCGGCCCCAGTCAGGATGATCGCGCCGATGTCGGTCCGCTCAGCGAGCGACCGCGCGGTCACGGCGAGCTCCCGCTTCAGTTCGGACGACAATGCATTGCGCTTGTGCGGCCGGTTGAGGCGGACGACCAGCATGTCATTGCCGGCCTCCTCGACGATGACGACGGGGTCGGACACATAAATTCTCCTGGATTGTGGGTTTCTAGTCGTAGAAGACGAAGGCGCGCGTCTCGATGGTCTCGCGCGGCGCCGGGTCTGCCGGCGTTTCGGGATCTTCGAACGCCGAATGCAGTGAAAAGCGCGCCGTACCATCGGTGAGCGTGTCGTAGTTCTTAAACAGCAAGACCTCGTCTCGCGTCATGCGCGGGAAGTAGTACCAGCGATGACGGGCATCGTAGGCGGCGTGACGGGTCGCACTCGGACGTGCGTATTCGAAGGACGGCTCCGGTCGAATCGGTGCCTCACGACGGGTCGAGATCAGAAAATCGTCATCGATGGTGCGCGAATCGCACACGGTCAGCGGCCACTGCTCGATCGGTCCGGACATCGAGCGCCAGACATTCACGATGGCGAACCGGCCCCGCAGACGTTCGTCTGCCCCATCGCCGAATTTGTCACGCATACGTTGTCTGGCCGAGGAATCGTCATAATCGCTATGGGGCGCGGGAACCGGATCGCGCGAGCCATATTCCTCCCGGTGCGACGCCTCGGTCGAACGCCGGGTATGGTCAAACACGACCGCCTCGCTGGCCCCGGCGACCGTGGCAACCAACTCTTCGATTTCCGGGGTATAGACGGATGCGAGCTGCGCATCGTCGTTGAAGTCGGCCACTTTCGTGACCTGCTCGGTGAAGGCGAATCCCTCGATATCCAGAGACAAATCCGCAGCCAACGGACGGGCATTTCGAATGGTGACCGTGCGTGGCTTGCGCGCGCCGGCTACGCTGACAATGTCGGTGGCTGTCGTGGTCTGTCGGAACACGGGTGTCTCGCTTGTGTCGACCAGATAGTTGAGTGCCGCCATGATCTCGTGCACCCCTGATACGTCATCTGCGCCATCCGTCATGGTGCAACCTCCCTTTTTGTCACCCGCCCGTGCCCCCGCGCAAAAGACAGTCTATGGCGCAGAATATGAGGGAGTCCATGAACCGCACCAAAATTGAGCTTCAATGGGCATCGCGGCACAGCGGCAGAATCGCGTACACTCTTCCCATAAATTCGCCGTCAATCCAGACTCTTTCCAAGCAGCGAATTCTCGAGACAATGAGCACCCGTTCGCGAATGTCAGAAACAAGCGCCTCGCAAACCCAGGTGACCGATGCTCGACAAGCTTCGTAAGGCGGTGGGCGACCCTGGTCTGGCGTGGGCGTGGGCCTATACCCGCATGCGCCCGAAACAGGCAGTGCAACGCAGCGTCGCGCTCGCGCGGCGCGCGGGTTTGCGAAAACCCCATTTCGTGCTGTCGTTCGATTGCGATACCGATGCCGACAGCGCGGTGGTCGGCGCGATGCATGCGAAGCTCCGATCAAGCGGCGTGTCACCCCTATATGCGGTCGCCGGCGAAGTGCTGGCCGCGGCGGCGGACGAGTACCGTGCGATTGCGCGGGACGGCGCGGTGTTCCTCAATCATGGCTTTCGCCGCCATGCCGCGATCGACTCCGCCTCCGGCGACGTGATCTCGACGTATTTCTACGGGGCCGTACCCACGGCCGAATGGAAGGCGGATATTCGCCATGGCGATGAGGCCATTGGCGATATTCTGGATCAGCGGCCCGATGGCTTTCGCACGCCGCATTTCGCGAGCTTCGAGACCCCGCGTGACTTATCGACCCTTTGGCAATTCCTGTCCGAGCTCGGTTATCGCTTCTCAAGCTCCACCCGGCCGCTTTTCGGTTTACGGTACGGCCCGTTCTTTACGCGCGCGGGTATTGTCGAGTTTCCCGTGAGTGGCTGCCTGAGCGAACCCGGGCAGATTCTCGACAGCTGGGGATTGATACGCAACGGCGGCGGCACGTCGCAGCGCCTTCTCGACGAATTGCAGGCATACCTTTCGGTGATGGAAAACGGTCAACCGAGCCTTCTCAATCTTTACCTGGACCCGGCCGACATCGCCGCCGACGAAGATGTCCTCGAATTGCTGGCGCGTTTTGCGCCGTTTGCGGCAGCTGACTTTGCATCGATACTTGGGCAGGCCGATCATGGCTGACACCAACATGCGCATCCTGTGTCTCGGCTATTGCTTCCCGCCCGTCGCGAGCCCCGAGGCGTTCGTGTCGTCGAAGACACTGGCCGCCATTCCGGCTGCCGAAGTCGATGTCGTAACTGCCTCGGCACATCTTTATGCCCAGCCGCCCGATCACAGCCTCGACGCGTATGTCGAAGCGCGTTTCGGCCGGATCGAGCGGATCGACGGCGGACTGTTTCGGATGCTTGGGAAAATCTCCCGACTGCCGATACGTCCGGACCGGTATCTCCTGCTCACGCGCGAGGCGGCCGCCCGGGCAGAAGCACTCAAGCCCGACGGATATGATTGCCTGGTCACGCGTTCGCAATATCATTCCGTCCATGCTGCGGCGCGCAGAGTAAAACGGCGGCACCCCAACCTGCCATGGGTGGCGTGCTTCTCGGACCCGTGGTCGGGTGGCACCTATGATCGGAAAATTCCGCTGATGTCACGTTGGAGCCGCGAGCTCGAACGCAACGTGCTGCGCGAGGCGGATGCGCTCGTGTTTCCCACGGCAGATATGCGCGCCTATTTCGAGGCGCTGCACCCCCAAATAGCGATCCTAGAGAAGAGCCACGTCATTCCCCACGGGTTCGACCCGGCATTCTATGGCCAGCGCGCCGACGCAGAGCCATCGGGGAAAGTCAGGCTCGGTCTGTTCGGCACATTTTACGGGCCGCGAACACCCCAACTGCTTTTCGATGCCATCGGCCGCGCGGCAGAAGATTCCTCCCTGCCCGAATTCACACTCGACATATTCGGGCCGGGCGGCGATGCGTTGAAACGCGAGATCTCCAATTTCGGCGCGGCGGAGCAGCACGTCAGACACGGCGGCGTGCTACCTCACACGGACGCGTTGAATCGGATGACAGGCTACGACATCCTGGTGATCAGCGACGCACCGACACCCTTACGATCGATCTTTCTGACGTCGAAGATTGTCGACTATCTCGGCGCGAAGCGTCCGCTTTTCGCGATCACGCCGGACGGACCGACGAAAGACCTGATCGAACGGATCGGAGGCTGGGCGGTCGGGCCAGACGACCCCGCCGAAGTGGCCGCGGCGCTGGCCGAAGCCGTTCGAAGCCTCGCCGTGTCCAAACCAGAATTATCTGATGTGGTGCGGGACGAGTATCGGGTCGATCGGATCGGGCGGCGGTTTCGCGATGTTCTGGACCATGTGATCGCGTCAAAGGCCACCGCGGCATGACGGTTTCACATCGCGCAGATACATGGGCGCGCGGATTTCTTTGGCTTGGCTTGCTGGCGAGCTTGGTCGGGTTCCTCGGTTATTACGATGCCGCCGGCTTCGTCACACCGCCACCATTTGTCGTGCTTGCGCTGCAGTTGATCGCAGCTGGTGGCGGCATACTGCTCTTTCGCACCCGGCTGCTGGGGCATATCAGCGCCCTCATGCCCTTGTTACTGGTCGCCGCATGGGCTGGCGCAACATTGCTATGGGCTGAGGATCCGACGACAGGCTTGCGCCGCTGGCTGCTCGTGTTCGTACCCGGGATTTTGCTTTGCGCGATGGCGGCCGCCGACACCCGCCCCCGGCACACCTTCAACTGGTTCCTTGTACTGGTCGTCACGATCACCATCGCGTCCGGCTCTTTTTCGGCGTTGGTGTCGGCGTTTTCGGACACAAGGGTCAGCGGAGAGTCTCTTCGACACATGTTGATCGATGTGAACGGGTGGACCCTGGGTGTCGCGGAAGGTGGGCGTCAGAGTATCAACCTCGGATTCTATGTTCCGCGCTTCTCCGGCCTAACATCGAATCCCAACAGCATGGGCCTGTTTGCCGCCATCGCGCTGGTCGGTCTCTGCGCGGTTACGCAGCCCAAACGGGACACACGCAGTGCCGGACTGGTTCTCATCATCGGGCTGGTCGCCGTCCTGCTGCTGCTGTCGGCATCGCGCGCGGCATTCGCCATGGCCGCCACCGGAATTTTTGTCGTTTTCCTGCTACGCACGGACCGGCGACGGATGGCCCGGGCTGCCATGTTGTTGATCTGTGGATCGACCGTGTCGCTTTATCTCATGACCTGGCTCTCCGGCGCGGTACCGGATCCCGGAAATACAGAAATCTTCGAACTGCGCGAACGCGCCCAAGTGTGGGGTATCGCAATACAGGCGATCGGCAATGTCTGGCCATTGGGCCTGGGCTTCGGCCTGACCCAGGAAGCCATCTACGCCCCCCTCGGTCTTGCGACCGCCGCCCATTCCGTAACCCTGTCGATACTCCTTGAGACCGGTATGATTGGTCTCGTGCTGGTCCTGATCGCGTGGTTTCACCCCGCCCTTCGGACCACACAAGCAAACAGCCTCATAACGTCGGCGGATATCGCGATTGTCGCACTGCTGCTGGGGCTCTTCGTTCATCAAACGGTCGACAGCTCTGTTTTTCGTTATCATTGGGCGCACTTCGTCTTCGTGTACCTTCTCGGTGCCAGTGCCGGGTTGGCCGGATCGCGAACGAACGAGTAAGTATTCACCCGAGAGGGTTGATCGTGAGTTCAAGTTTCAATTTTGCCTCGCGGCCGGACGTCGGTACCGAGCGCTGGAACCAGTCAGCAGACGCGTTCCCGGATGCATGGATATGGCATCGATGGGAAGCGATCGACGCGTATGCGACCTGGCCGAACACCACCGATATCAGCTTCGCGCTCTTGGATCCGGCGACGGATGAGCCGGTTGCC